>PJUI01000041.1_pt1 | contig 262947 bp, 215 predicted proteins | sample 1512201 | NCBI WGS metagenome assembly PJUI01 (sample SAMN08177670, study PRJNA422409) | Feces metagenome, whole genome shotgun sequencing project. | isolation source: Chicken feces (2) enriched on wood chips | host: Gallus gallus | place: USA: Madison | collected 2015-01-15
CCGGAAGCTAAGCCCTTCAGCGCCGATGGTACTGCCCTGGAGACGGGGTGGGAGAGTAGGACGCCGCCGGACAACCCTTCACCGAAGGCCCACCCCACACGGGGTGGGCCTTCGGCATTTCCACACCCCTTTTCACAGACCGCTCGGCCGGCCGGGACAGACCCGCGGTCGGCCGAGGTAGAGCCCTGGTCGGTTGAGGTAGAGCCGTGGTCGGCCGAGGTAGAGCCGTGGTCACCCTGCCCGACGGCGTGTGGCTGGGTTGGGTGGTCGGGGTGGGTGGTGGTGCCGCGTCTACCATCCGCCGCTCGTTCCTCGCGGCTCCCGCCAGGCCCGCCACGACGCGGCACCACCACCCACCCCGCCCTACGGTGTCTCACCCTGGTCGCCGCTCACCCGGGCGACCGCCCGCGGTGTCGGTTGTGCGGGCGCCCTCCCGCTGCTGCACCGTCCCACGCGGCCGGCTCCTCGGTCGCGTCACCATCACTCACCTGGGCGGCCGCCCGTGGGGTCGGCTTCGCGAGCGAAGCTCCCGCCGCCCGTTCCGGTCGCCGCACGTCGGTGCCCACCGCGCCGCACCCCGAGCACCGAGGCCACCCGCGCCGCCGACCCGCCCTCGAGGGCTTGACGCCTGACCACGGTTCTATCGCGCGGCTGGCGCGCGCTCTTCGGCAGTACGGTCTCGGTCACATCCGCGTGCTCGGAGGGTCGGCGGCGCGGTGGGCACGGCGTCGGTCCCCACTAGAATGGCGACCATGTCCACCATCTCCCGTGACGAGGTCGCGCGCGTCGCCGCGCTGGCCCGCATCGATCTGCGACCTGAGGAGCTGGACCGGCTCTCCGGCGAGCTCGACGTGATCGTCGACGCCATCGCCAAGGTCAGCGAGGTCGCGACGCCCGACGTCCCCGCGACGAGCCACCCGCTCCCGATGACCAACGTCTTCCGGGACGACGTCCCCGCGCCGCCGCTGCCGGTCGAGGACGTCCTCGCCGCGGCGCCGTCGGCCGAGGACGGGCGCTTCGCCGTCCCGCAGATCCTCGGGGAGGAGTGAGATGAGCGAGGACCTGACCCGACTGTCCGCCGCCGAGCTGGCGGAGGGACTGATCGCGCGCGACTTCTCGAGCGTCGACGCGACCCGGGCGCACCTGGACCGGATCGCCGCGGTCGACGGCGCGGTGAACGCGTTCCTGCACGTGAACGCCGAGGAGGCGCTGGCGACGGCGCGCTCCGTCGACGAGCGGCGTGTGGGCGGCGAGGAGCTGCACCCGCTGGCCGGTGTGCCGATCGCCGTCAAGGACGTCGTCGTGACGAAGGGCATGCCCACGACGGCCGGCTCGAAGATCCTCGAGGGGTGGGTCCCGCCGTACGACGCGACGCTCGTCGAGAAGATCCGCGCCGCCGGGCTGCCGATCCTCGGCAAGACGAACATGGACGAGTTCGCCATGGGCTCGTCGACCGAGCACTCTGCCTTCGGCAACACGCGCAACCCGTGGGACCTCGACCGCATCCCCGGCGGTTCCGGTGGCGGTTCCGCGGCGGCGGTCGCCGCGTTCGAGGCGCCTCTCGCGATCGGTACGGACACGGGTGGCTCGATCCGCCAGCCCGGTGCCGTGACGGGCACCGTGGGCGTCAAGCCGACGTACGGCGGCGTCTCGCGCTACGGCCTCATCGCGATGGCGTCGTCGCTGGACCAGGCGGGCCCGGTGACGCGCACCGTGCTCGACTCCGCGCTGCTCCACGAGCTCATCGGCGGCTACGACCCGCGGGACTCGACGTCCATCCCCGGTCGTGGGCCGGCGCTCGTCGACGCGGCTGTGCAGGGCGCGACGGGCGACCTCTCGGGCCTGCGCGTCGGCGTCGTCAAGGAGCTCAACGGCGAGGGCTACCAGGAGGGCGTGAGCGCGCGGTTCGCGCAGTCGCTCGACCTCCTGCGGGGCCTGGGCGCGGAGATCGTCGAGGTCTCCTGCCCGCACTTCGAGTACGCGCTCGGCGCGTACTACCTCATCATGCCGTCGGAGGCGTCGAGCAACCTCGCCAAGTTCGACGGCATGCGCTTCGGCCTGCGCGTGGAGCCCGAGGACGGCCCCGTGACCGCGGAGCGCGTCATGGCCGCGACGCGTGGCGCCGGGTTCGGCGACGAGGTGAAGCGCCGCATCATCCTCGGTACCTACGCCCTGTCGGCGGGCTACTACGACGCCTACTACGGCAGCGCGCAGAAGGTCCGCACGCTCATCCAGCGCGACTTCGCCGCGGCGTTCGAGCAGGCGGACGTGCTCGTCTCCCCGACGGCGCCGACCACGGCGTTCCGGTTCGGCGAGAAGCTCGACGACCCGCTCGCGATGTACCTCAACGACGTCGCGACGATCCCCGCGAACCTCGCCGGGGTCCCGGGGATGTCGGTGCCGTCGGGCCTGTCGGACGACGGCCTGCCCGTCGGGTTCCAGATCCTCGCGCCGGCCAAGGCCGACGACCGCATGTACCGGGTGGGCGCCGCGCTCGAGTCCGCGCTCCTCAGCGCGTGGGGCGGGCCGCTGCTCGACCGCGCGCCGGCGCTGCCCACGGCCACCATCGAGAAGGAAGGCCAGGTCGGATGACCGCCACGACCGTCGACCTCGTCGACTACGCCGACGCCACGCGCCGCTACGACCCCGTCATCGGGATCGAGGTGCACGTCGAGCTCGGCACGCTGACCAAGATGTTCTGCCCGGCCGAGGTGAGCTTCGGCGCGGAGCCGAACACCCAGGTCACCCCGGTGTCCCTCGGTCTGCCGGGGGCGCTGCCGGTCGTCAACGGCAAGGCCGTCGAGTACGCGATCCGGATCGGCCTCGCGCTGAACTGCCAGATCGCCGAGACCTGCCGGTTCGCGCGCAAGAACTACTTCTACCCGGACGTCCCGAAGAACTTCCAGACGTCGCAGTACGACGAGCCCATCGCGTACGACGGGTGGATCGACGTCGAGCTCGAGGACGGGACCGTGTTCCGCGTCGAGATCGAGCGCGCGCACATGGAGGAGGACGCCGGCAAGAACACCCACGTGGGTGGCGCGACCGGCCGTATCCACGGCGCCGAGTACTCGCTCGTCGACTACAACCGGGCCGGGATCCCGCTGGTGGAGATCGTCACGCGGCCGATCACGGGCGCGGGCGACCGCGCGCCGGAGGTCGCGCGCGCGTACGTGCAGACGCTGCGCGACATCTTCCGCGCGCTCGACGTGTCCGAGGCCCGCATGGAGCGTGGCAACGTCCGGGCCGACGTGAACCTCTCGCTGCGTCCGACGCCCGAGTCGCCGCTCGGCACCCGCACGGAGACGAAGAACGTCAACTCCTTCCGCTCGGTCGAGCGCGCGGTCCGGTACGAGGTCTCGCGCCAGGCCGCCGTCCTCGACGCCGGCGGCACGGTGATCCAGGAGACGCGGCACTGGCACGAGGACACGGGCATCACGACGTCGGGGCGCGTCAAGTCCGACGCCGAGGACTACCGGTACTTCCCGGAGCCCGACCTGGTCCCCGTCGCGCCGCCGCGCGAGTGGGTCGAGGAGATCCGCGCCGCGCTGCCGGAGCTTCCGGTCGCGCGCCGCCGTCGCCTCCAGGGCGAGTGGGGCTACGCGGACGCCGAGATGCGGGACGTCGTCAACGCGGGCGCGATCGACCTCATCGAGGCGACGGTCGCGGCCGGGACGAGCCCGGCCGGTGCGCGCAAGTGGTGGATGGGCGAGCTCGCCCGTCGCGCGAAGCAGGACGAGGTCACGCTCGAGCAGCTTCCCGTGACGCCCGCGCAGGTCGCGGCGCTGCAGGGGCTCGTCGACGCGGGCCGGATCAACGACAAGCTCGCCCGCCAGGTCCTCGACGGCGTCCTCGCCGGCGAGGGGGACCCGGAGGCCGTCGTCACGGCGCGGGGCCTGGAGGTCGTGTCCGACGACGGCGCGCTCCTGGCCGCGATCGACGAGGCGCTGGCCGCGCAGCCGGACGTCGTCGAGAAGGTGCGGGGCGGCAACCTCGGGCCGGTCGGCGCGATCATCGGCGCGGTCATGAAGGCGACGCGCGGCCAGGCGGACGCCGGTCGTGTGCGCGAGCTCGTCATCGAGCGGATCGGCTGACGCCGTGACGCGCGGACCGGTCCTGCTCGGGGAGATGGTGCGCCTGCGCCCGATCGAGGCGCGGGACGCCGACCGCATGTGGGAGTCGCTGCAGGACCCGGAGTCGAACCGGCTCACGGGGACGACGGCGACGTTCACCCGCGACCAGATCGACGCGTGGTCGGCGACGATCAGCGACCGCGAGGGCCGGTACGACTGGGCCGTCACGGCGAGCGCCGTGCGCGACGGTCAGCTCGTGAGCGACGAGATGCTCGGCGAGATCGTGCTCAACGACCTCGACGAGGACGCGCGCTCGGCGAACCTGCGCCTCGCGCTGCTCCCGAACTACCGGGGCCGCGGCTACGGCCGTGAGGCGATCTTCGAGGTGCTGCGGTTCGCGTTCGAGGGCGCGACCGACGCCGACGGGGTCCGGCACGAGGGTCCGCGCCTGCACCGCGTGAGCCTGGACGTGCTGAGCATCAACCCGCGGGCACGGATGCTCTACGAGTCGTTGGGCTTCCGCGAGGAGGGCCGGCTGCGCGACGTCTACCGCGACGGCGACGGCTGGGCGGACGCCACCGTCATGAGCATCCTCGAGGACGAGTTCCGGGCAGGGCTCGGCGCGTCCTGAGCGCGGCGGGAGCTCCCGCGTCCGACCGGCCGAAGGGCCCGGCAGCTGCTGCTGCCGGGCCCTTCGTCGTCCCTGGGGGCGAGAGCCCGCACCCGGCCCGTGCCGTCCCCGGCGGTGGGCCCGCACCCGGTGCGTGTCGTCCCCGCCGGCGAACCGGCATCCGGGCCGTGCCGCGTGCGCGGCGCGGGACGCCGTCCGTTCCGCCGTCCGCGCCGTCGTCCGTTCCGCCGTGGTGCGACGTGCGGTGACGCGGACGGCGGGGGACCGTGGTTGACATGACGGAGCCGTCCGACGTACATTCATAAGACGGAAACAAACTTCCGAGATGTGGAATCGCATCGTAGGCCAGGTCAGGTCGGGCACCGCCGACCGGCCGGACGTCGAGAGGGACACGCAGCGATGACGCTGGACGAGTTCAACCGGTTGTCGCCGTCGGCGGCGCGCGAGGCGCTCCTCGCGTGCGCGCACGTCACGCGCTGGGCCGACGCCGTCGCCGACGGACGCCCGTACGCGAGCGTCGAGGACGCGGCCGACGCCGCTCTCGCGGCGGCGGACCCGTGGACGGACGACGAGGTCGACTCCGCGCTCGCCCGTCACCCTCGGATCGGGGAGCGTGCCCGGGGCAGCGCCGCGGACGCGACCATGTCGCGCGCCGAGCAGTCCGGCGTCGACACCTCCGACGACGACGTGACGCGCCGCCTCGCGGACGGGAACCGTGCGTACGAGGAGCGGTTCGGGCACGTGTTCCTCGTCCGGGCCGCCGGGCGCAGCGCCGAGGAGATCCTCGAGCAGCTCACCGAGCGGCTCGGCAACGACGCCGAGACCGAGCGGGCGAACGCCGCCCGCAACCTGCGCGAGATCGCCGCGCTGCGGCTGAAGGGAATGCTGACCCCATGAGCACCCACGCCAGCCACATCACCACGCACGTACTCGACGCGGCCAGCGGTAGGCCCGCCGAGGGGATCGCCGTCCGCCTGGAGGTGGCTCCGGAGATCGCGGACAGGACGACGGGGCAGGGCTGGTCCCTGGTGGCGTCCTCCCGCACGAACGACGACGGTCGCGTGCCCGAGCTCGGGCCCGAGACCCTCGTCCCCGGTACGTACCGGCTCGTGTTCGACACGGGCGAGTACTTCGACCGGCGAGACACCGTGTCCTTCTACCCGGAGGTCGTCATCGTCTTCCGGGTGGCGAGCGCTGAGCAGCACTACCACGTCCCCGTCCTGCTCAGCCCGTTCGCCTACTCGACCTATCGAGGGAGCTGACATGAGCACCACCACCCCGACCGCCGCGCAGCCGGCGGCCACGCAGAGCAGCGGAGCCGTCGTCCTGGGCGACAACCAGTGGGGCAAGGCGGAGGTGCGCCTCGTGCGCGTCGACCGCGCCACGCCCCGTCACGAGATCACGGACCTCAACGTCTCCTCGCAGCTGCGGGGCGGCCAGGAGGCCACGCACCTGGAGGGCGACAACTCCAAGTGCGTCGCCACCGACACCCAGAAGAACACGATCTACGTGTTCGCCCGCGACGGCGTCGGCGCGATCGAGGACTTCGCGATCCGCCTCGGCCAGCACTTCGTCGAGGACTTCGCGTGGATCGAGGGCGGCCGCTGGGAGATCGAGCAGTACTCCTGGAACCGCATCGAGACCGCGGAGGGCGAGCACGACCACGCGTTCGTCCGGAACAACCAGGAGACCCGCACGACGGTCGTCCAGCGCGACGGCGACGAGGTCTTCGTCGTCTCGGGCCTCACCGACCTCGTCGTGCTCAAGTCGACGGGTTCGGAGTTCCACGGGTTCCCGCGCGACCGCTACACGACCCTCGTGGAGACGGACGACCGCATCCTCGCGACGTCGGTCACCTCGCGCTGGCGCTACACGACGACGGACGTCGACTTCGACGCCGTGTACGCGAAGGTCCGCGCGATCCAGCTCGAGGCGTTCGCGACGACCCACTCGCTCGCGCTGCAGCAGACGCTGTTCGCGATGGGCAAGGCGGTCCTGGAGGCCGTCCCGGAGATCGCCGAGATCAAGTTCTCGATGCCGAACAAGCACCACTTCCTCGTGGACCTGGCGCCGTTCGGCCTCGACAACCCGAACGAGGTCTTCTACGCGGCCGACCGTCCCTACGGCCTCATCGAGGCCACGGTCCAGCGCGAGGGCGAGCCGGCCGAGCCGCGCGCCTGGACGACCGTCACCGGGTTCTGCTGAGCCGACCGTGACGGACGGACGCGCCCTGCCCGACCGCGGAGCACTCGCGGTCCGGCAGGGCGCGCCCGCACCGTCGCACCCCGGCGCCGCCTCAGGGCGCCGCCGTGATGAGCTCGCGCGTGAGCTCGCTCGCGACGCGGTGCAGCACCGGCACGGCGCGCTCGCCGAACTCGTACGTCACGCGGGCCGCGGGGCCGGAGACGGACAGGGCGGTGGGGGTCGGGGCGTCGGGCACCGCGACGGCGAAGCAGCGCACGCCGAGCTCCTGCTCGCCGTCGTCGATCGCGTAGCCGCGGTCGCGCGTCGCCGCGAGCTCGGTGAGGAGCGCGTCGACGTCGGTGATCGACTGGTCCGTCGCGGGCGGCATGCCCACGCGGCCCATGATCTCCCGCACGGTCTGGTCGGGGAGCTGGGCGAGCACCGCCTTGCCGACGCCCGTGCAGTGCGTGTAGACGCGCCGGCCGACCTCGGTGAACATCCGCATCGAGTGGCTCGACGACGCCTGGGCGACGTAGACCGCCATGTCGCGGTCGATCATCGCGAGGTTCGCCGACTCGCCGAGGTCGTGGGCGAGCCGCTCGAGGTAGGGGCGGGCGCCGGCGCCGAGCTGGCGCCCGGCCGACTCGCCGAGGCGGATGAGGCGCGGGCCGAGGGTGTACCGGCGCGACGGCGTCTGGCGTACGTAGCCCTGCGCGAGCAGCGTCCGGAGCAGCCGGTGGATCGTCGGCAGGGGGAGCCCGGCGTGCTGCGCGAGCTCGCTGAGCCCGGACTCGCCGCCGAAGTCGGCGAGCAGCTCGAGCAGCTCGATCGCCCGGTCCACCGACTGCACGCCCCCGGCAGGCTTCGCCGGCCGGGCGCCCGGTGCGGTCTCCGTCGGATCCGTCGCCGCCGAGGTCTCGGCCATCTCACCATCTCCTGTCCACCAGGTGCCGCCCGACGGCGGGCGCACCTCGCCTGAGCAGTGCGGGACCGTCCCGCTCCCTTCCGCATCACGGAAGACACGCATCAGCATACGAGAAGAAGGAACGAACATGACGTCCGAGACGAAGGCCCCGGAGACGCCGGCCCCGACGGCGAAGGCCGCTGCGACCAGCCCGAGCTACTCCATCACGCTGCGTGTCGAGGCCCCGAGCGGGCACCGCACCGCGAGCGACCTCGTCGCCGCCGTGAGCGCGACGGGAGCCGCGATCACGGGCGTCGACGTCTCGGAGTCGGGCGCGGACCGCCTCGTCGTCGACGTCACGGCGGACACCGTGGACGCCGCCCACGTCGAGCAGATCCGCGACGCGCTGAGCGCGCTCGACGGCATCACCGTGCGCCACGTGAGCGACGCGACGTTCCTCATGCACCTCGGCGGCAAGCTCGAGGTCAACCCGAAGGTGCCGCTGCGCCACCGTGCCGACCTCGCCCGCGCCTACACGCCCGGCGTGGCGCGCGTGTGCCTCGCCATCGCGGAGCGCCCCGAGGACGCGCGTCGCCTGACGGTCAAGCGCAACACCGTCGCCGTCGTCACGGACGGCACGGCCGTCCTCGGCCTGGGCGACATCGGTCCCGCCGCGGCGCTCCCGGTCATGGAGGGCAAGGCCGCGCTCTTCAAGCAGTTCGCGGGCGTCGACGCCTGGCCGGTCTGCCTCGACACGACCGACACCGAGGAGATCATCCGCACCGTCAAGGCGATCGCACCCGTGTACGGCGGGATCAACCTCGAGGACATCTCCGCGCCGCGCTGCTTCGAGATCGAGCGCCGCCTGCGCGAGGAGCTGGACATCCCCGTGTTCCACGACGACCAGCACGGCACCGCGATCGTCGTGCTCGCCGCGCTGACGAACGCGCTGCGCGTCGTGGGCAAGCAGATCGAGGACGTGCGCATCGTCGTCTCGGGCGTCGGCGCCGCGGGCAACGCGATCATCTCGCTGCTCCAGGGCCAGGGCGCGCGCCGCATCGTCGCGTTCGACCGCCACGGGGCGATCCACCCGGGCGCGAACCTCACCGACGAGCACCGCCGTCGTCTGGCCGAGACGACCAACGCCGAGGGCTTCACGGGCACGCTGCGCGAGGGCCTCGCGGGGGCCGACGTGTTCATCGGCGTGTCCGGCCCGAACATCCTCACGGGCGACGACGTCGCGACGATGGCCGACGACGCGATCGTCTTCGCGCTCGCGAACCCGACGCCCGAGGTCGACCCCATCGCCGCCGCGCAGCACGCGACCGTCGTCGCGACGGGCCGCAGCGACTACCCGAACCAGATCAACAACGTGCTCGCCTTCCCGGGCCTGTTCCGCGGGCTGCTGGACGTCGGCGCGAGCGAGATCTCGGACGAGATGCTGCGCGCCGCGGCCGTCGCGATCGCGGACGCCGTCGCGCCCGAGGAGCTCAGCGCGAGCTACATCGTGCCGAGCGTGTTCGAGCCCGCGGTCTCCAAGGCCGTCGCGCGCGCCGTCGCCGAGGTCGCGGAGCGCGCCCGCGCGGAGCAGGCTCAGGAGAGCACCACGTCGGGTCACCACGCCGGGTCGGCGCCCCGGGCCTGACGCGCCCTCGTCAGCCCGGCCCCGCCCGCAGAAAGGACACACCATGACCACCACCACGGCCGTCACCGTCCACGGACCCGCCGTCGAGCGGTCCGACGAGATCCTCACGCCCGACGCGCTCGACTTCGTCGCCGACCTGCAGCGGCGCTTCGGCGCCCGCCGCGACGAGCTGCTCGCCGCGCGCGCCGCGCGACGCGAGGAGGTGGCCCGCACGGGGCGCCTCGACTTCCTGCCCGAGACCGCCGACGTGCGCGCGGGCGAGTGGACGGTCGCCGGCGCGCCCGCCGACCTCCAGGACCGCCGCGTCGAGATCACCGGACCGCCGACGCCCAAGATGGCGATCAACGCCCTCAACTCGGGCGCGAAGGTCTGGCTCGCGGACCTCGAGGACGCGTCGACGCCGCACTGGGCCAACGTCGTCGGCGGCCAGGTGGCCCTGCACGACGCCACGCGGCGCACGCTCGCGTTCACCTCGCCGGAGGGCAAGCAGTACGCCCTGCGCCCCGAGGCCGACGGCGACCCCCTCGCCGTCATGGTCGTGCGACCGCGCGGGTGGCACTTCGACGAGGTGCACCTCACCGTGGACGGGACACCGGCGGTCGGCGCGCTCGTCGACTTCGGCCTCCACTTCTTCCACAACGCCGCGGAGCTCCTGGCGCGCGGGTCGGGCCCGTACTACTACCTGCCCAAGATGGAGTCGCACCTCGAGGCACGCCTGTGGGACGACGTCTTCTCGCACGCCGAGGAGTCCCTCGGGATCCCGCACGGGACGATCCGCGCGACGGTCCTCATCGAGACGATCCCGGCCGCGTTCGAGATGGACGAGATCCTCTACGAGCTGCGCGACCACGCGTCGGGCCTCAACGCGGGCCGCTGGGACTACCTGTTCTCCGTCATCAAGTACTTCCGCGACTCGGGCCCGTCGTTCACGCTCCCGGACCGCGGCGCGATCACGATGACCGCACCGTTCATGCGCGCGTACACCGAGCTGCTCGTCCAGACGTGCCACAAGCGCGGTGCCTTCGCGATGGGCGGCATGGCCGCCGTCATCCCGAACCGCCGCGAGCCCGAGGTCACGGCCCAGGCGTTCGACAAGGTGCGCGCCGACAAGCAGCGCGAGGCGGGCGACGGGTTCGACGGCTCGTGGGTCGCGCACCCGGACCTGGTGCCGGTGTGCCGCGAGGTGTTCGACGGCGTGCTCGGCGAGCGCCCCCACCAGCTCGACAGGCAGCGCCCTGAGGTCCACGTCACGGCCGACCAGCTCCTCGACGTGTCGTCCGCGCAGGGCGACGTCACCGAGGCCGGGCTGCGCAACAACCTCTACGTGTCCGTCGCGTACGTCGCGGCGTGGCTCGCGGGCAACGGCGCGGTCGCGATCCACAACCTCATGGAGGACGCCGCGACCGCGGAGATCTCGCGCTCGCAGGTGTGGCAGTGGGTGCGCTCGGGCGCGTCGTTCACCGCGGGGGAGGGCGCGGGCACGACGGTCACCGCCGACCTGGTCCGCACGCTCCTGCGCGAGGAGACCGCGCGGCTGCGCGACGACGTCGGGCACGAGGCGTACGACGCCGGCCCGTACGACCGGGCCGCCGCGCTCGTCGCGGACATCGCGCTCAACGAGCACTACGTCGACTTCCTCACGCTGCCCGCGTACGAGGACGTCGTCGCGCACGAGCAGGACGCCTCCTGATGCCGGCGGGACTCCGGGAGGGAGCGGGCGCGGACCCGGCGCGGGGCTTCACCGAGCAGGGGGTCGACGCGCTGCACGCGACGCTCGACGGCCTGCTCGCCCCGTGGGACGCGGAGCTCGAGGCGCGGTACCCGGGCGACGACGGCTCGCGCCAGCCCGTGCACACCGTCTACGTGCCGGGCGACCGCTACAGCGCGGGCCTCGTGCCCGAGTGGGCGGCGCGGGCGCGCGAGGCGGTCGACGCCCCGGGTGGCGGTGCCGGTGGGGTACGCCGCCTCGTCGACCTGCTCGGGATCGGCGCGGGGTCCGGGGACGGTCTCGCCGACGCCGTGGCCGAGCGCGTGCGTGCCAAGCTCGCCGTCGAGGCGATCGAGGACCTGCGGATCGACTTCGAGGACGGGTTCGGCGACCGCGGCGACGCGGCCGAGGACGCAGCGGTCACGGCGGCCGCGCGCGAGCTCGCACGGGCCGAGGCGCAGGGCACGACGACGCCGTTCTCCGGCATCCGGATCAAGTGCCTCGAGGCCGCCACGCGACGGCGCGGGGTGCGCACGCTCGCGCTGTTCGTGGCCGAGCTCGTCGCGGCCCGCGCCGCGCACGGGCACGCAGGTCTGCCCGACGGCTTCGTCGTCACGCTCGCCAAGGTCACCGCGCCGCAGCAGGTCGAGGCGATGGCGGTCGCGTGCGAGCGCGTCGAGCAGGCGAACGGCCTGGAGCCGGGCAGCCTGCGGTTCGAGGTGCAGGTCGAGACGCCGCAGGCGCTGCTCGCGGCGGACGGCACGGCGACCGTGGCGCGGCTCGTGCACGCGGCGCCCGGGCGGGTCACCGCGCTGCACTACGGCACGTACGACTACTCGGCGTCGCTCGGCATCGCGGCGGCGTACCAGTCGATGGAGCACCCCGCGGCCGACCACGCGAAGTCCGTCATGCAGCTCGCGGTCGCGGGCACGGGGGTGCGGCTCTCGGACGGCTCGACCAACGTGCTCCCGGTCGGCGACCCGCAGGCCGTCGACGCGGCGTGGCGCCTGCACGGGCGCCTCGTGCGGCGCTCGCTCGAGCGCGGCTACTACCAGGGCTGGGACCTGCACCCCGCGCAGCTCCCGAGCCGGTTCGCGGCGACCTACGCGTTCTACCGCGAGGGCGCGGTGTCCGCGCTCGCGCGCCTCGCCGCGTACGTCGGGTACGTGCCCGACGCCGGCGGCGTGCTCGACGAGCCCGCCACGGCCAAGGCGATGGCCTGGTTCCTCGGGCGCGGCGTCGACTGCGGCGCGCTCACCGAGGCCGAGGTCCGCGCGGCGACCGGCCTCGACCGCGCCGGGCTCGACGCCGTCCGCGTCTCGGGCCACGCCCCGCAGCCCGTCGCGGGCTGACCCACGCCCCACCTTCCCGTCCACCGCGCCCCGTCCAGCCCGCCGCGACCGACCGTCGTCGGGCCGGGCCATCATCTCGAGGAGTGATCCCATGACCCAGACCACCCCCTACTACACCCCGCAGGGTGGCCTGCCCGGCCAGACCGAGCTGCTCACCGACCGTGCGATCGTCACCGAGGCGTACACGGTGATCCCGCGCGGCGTGCTGCGCGACATCGTCACGAGCAACCTGCCCGGCTGGGAGAAGACCCGGCTGTGGGTGCTCGCCCGGCCGATCGAGGGGTTCGCGACGACGTTCGCGCAGTACGTCATGGAGGTGTCGCCCGGCGGCGGGTCGGACCAGGGCGAGGACGAGGAGACGGTGCAGTCCGTCGTCTTCGTCACCGAGGGCACGCTCGTGCTCACCCTCGCGGGCGTCGAGCACGTGCTCGAGCCCGGCGGGTACGCGTACCTCTCGGCGGGGGAGCGGTGGGCGCTGCACAACCGCTCGGACGCCAAGGCCGCGTTCCAGTGGATCCGCAAGGTGTACGAGCCGATCCCGGGCCACACCGCGACGTCGTTCGTCACGCGCGAGCAGGACGTCGAGCCGCGCGCGATGCCGGACACCGACGGCGTGTGGGTGACGACGCGGTTCGTCGACCCCGACGACCTCGCGCACGACATGCACGTCAACATCGTGACGTTCCAGCCCGGCGGGTCCATCCCGTTCGCGGAGACGCACATCATGGAGCACGGCCTGTACGTGCTCGAGGGCAAGGCCGTCTACCGCCTCAACGGCGACTGGGTCGAGGTCCAGGAGGGCGACTTCATGTGGCTGCGCGCGTTCTGCCCGCAGGCCTGCTACGCGGGCGGTCCCAAGCCGTTCCGCTACCTGCTCTACAAGGACGTGAACCGGCAGGTCAAGCTCGACCGTCGCCGCTGACGCACCGCCCGGTTGTGGGCATGGAAAGGGCCCCGTTCCGCACGCGGAACCGGGCCCTTTCCATGCCCACAACGGGGCGGGGGGCCGCAGCGGGTGTTGACCTCTCCAGCGAGCGTGGTTACACTTCCATACAGCAGAAGAAAAGTTCCGCAGGATGGAATCGCAAGGTTGCGAGACGCGGACGGACCCAGGGAGACGACGATGAGCCCCGCACCGACGTACACCGTCAACTGCTCGATCCTGCTCACGGACCTGCCGCTGCTCGAGCGTCCGGCCGCCGCGGCGGCCGCGGGCTTCCGCGGCGTCGAGTTCTGGTGGCCGTTCGCGTCGCCCACGCCGGCCCGCGACGAGGTGGACGCGTTCGTCGGCGCGATCGAGGCGGCGGGCGTCCAGCTCACGGGCCTCAACTTCGACGCCGGCAACATGCCCGGCGGCGACCGCGGCCTCGTGTCGTGGCCCGCGCGCTCGGCGGACCTGCGGGCCAACCTCGACGTCGTCACCGCGATCGGCGAGCGCACCGGCTGCCGCGCGTTCAACGCCCTCTACGGCAACCGCCAGGAGGGCGAGTCGCCCGAGGCGCAGGACGCGCTCGGCGCGGAGAACCTCGCGCTCGCGGCCCGCTCCGTCGGGCGCATCGGCGGCACGGTGCTCGTCGAGCCCGTGAGCGGCGCCCCGGCCTACCCGCTCAAGACGGCGGCCGACGCGGTGCGCGTCCTCGACCGGGTCGCCGCCGACCACGGCGAGACGAACCTCGGTCTCCTGTTCGACGTCTACCACCTGGCCGTCAACGGCGACGACGTCGACGCGGCCCTGTCGACCTACCGCGGCCGCGTCGCGCACGTGCAGGTCGCGGACGCGCCCGGTCGCGGTGAGCCCGGCACGGGCGACCTGCCGATCGAGCGCTGGACCAAGGACCTGCGCGCCGGCGGCTACGACGGCTGGATCGGTCTCGAGTACAAGACCGACGCCGCCGACCCGTTCGCGTGGCTCCCGGCCGCCGAGCGCTGACGCGACCCCCGGCCGTCCGCTGGCCGCGTGCCGGCCGTCCGTCGGCCGCCCCGACCCCCGACCTGAACCACCCAGAGGAGCACACCATGGCCTCCATCGCCTTCATCGGACTCGGCATCATGGGCAGCCCCATGGCCGTCCACCTGCAGAACGCCGGCCACGACGTCGCGGGCTATAACCGCAGCCCCGAGAAGACCGCGCCGCTCGTCGAGGCGGGCGGGCGCGCGGCCGGGTCGGTCGCCGACGCCGTCTCCGGCGCCGACGTCGTCGCGATCATGGTCCCGGACTCGCCCGACGTGGAGGCGGTCCTCACGGGCGACGACGGCGTCCTCGCGAACGCGAAGCCGGGCGCGCTCGTCGTCGACTTCTCCTCGATCCGACCGGACGTCACGGTCGCGCTCGCCCAGCACGCGAAGGACGCGGGGCTGCGCATCGTCGACGCCCCCGTCTCGGGCGGCGAGCCGGGTGCGATCAACGCCGCGCTGTCGATCATGGTGGGCGGCACGCCGGAGGACTTCGAGGCGGCCAAGCCGTTCCTCGACGTCGTCGGCAAGACGGTCGTGCACGTGGGCCCGAACGGCTCCGGCCAGACGGTCAAGGCCGCGAACCAGCTCATCGTCGCCGCGAACATCCAGGCGCTCGCCGAGGCGGTCGTCTTCCTCGACGCCTACGGCGTCGACACCGAGGCCGCGATCGAGGTGCTCGGCGGCGGGCTCGCCGGTTCGGCCGTCCTGAACCAGAAGGCGCGCAAGATGCTCGACCGCGACTTCGGCCCCGGCTTCCGGATCGAGCTCCACCACAAGGACCTCGGCATCGTCACCGCCGCGGCCCGCGAGGCGGGCGTCGTCGCGCCGCTCGGCGGCCTCGTCGCCCAGCTCATGGCCTCCGCGCGCGCCAACGGCGACGGCGGCCTCGACCACTCCGGCCTGTTCCGCGGCGTCGAGCGCCTGTCCGGCCGCGACGGCTCCTGACCTTCCCCCTGACGACGACGTCACCTCCAGCAAGGAGAGAAACCATGCCTCGTATGCGTGCGGTGGACGCCGCAGTGGCGATCCTCGAGATCGAGGGCGCGACCCTGGCCTTCGGCCTGCCCGGCGCCGCCATCAACCCCTTCTACTCCGCGATGCGCGCGCACGGCGGCATCGACCACGTGCTCGCCCGTCACGTCGAGGGCGCGTCGCACATGGCCGACGGCTACTCCCGCGCGAAGCCGGGGAACATCGGCATCTGCATCGGCACGTCGGGCCCCGCGGGCACCGACATGATCACCGGCCTCTACGCCGCATGGGCCGACTCGATCCCGATGCTCTGCATCACGGGCCAGGCGCCGGTCGCCAAGCTCGACAAGGAGGACTTCCAGGCCGTCGACATCGCGAGCATCGCCGCGCCGGTGACGAAGATGGCCAAGACCGTCCTCGAGGCGGGCCAGGTGCCGCAGGTGTTCCAGCAGGCGTTCCACCTCATGCGCTCGGGCCGCCCGGGGCCGGTGCTCATCGACCTGCCGATCGACGTGCAGCTCACGGAGATCGAGTTCGACCCGGCGACGTACCAGCCGCTGCCCGTGCACCGCCCGACGGCGACGCGCGCGCAGGCCGAGAAGGCGATCGACCTGCTCCTGGCGGCCGAGCGACCCCTGCTGATCGCGGGCGGCGGCATCGTCAACGCGGGGGGCGAGGACCTGCTCGTCCAGCTCGCCGAGACGCTCGGCGTCCCGGTGATCCCGACGCTCATGGGCTGGGGCGTCATCCCCGACGACCACGCGCTCATGGCCGGGATGGCCGGGCTGCAGACGTCGCACCGCTACGGCAACGCGAACCTGCTCGCCTCGGACTTCGTGCTCGGGATCGGCAACCGCTGGGCCAACCGTCACACGGGCGGGCTCGACACCTACCGCGCGGGCCGGACCTTCGTCCACGTCGACATCGAGCCGACGCAGATCGGTCGCGTGTTCGCGCCCGACTACGGCATAGTGTCCGACGCGAAGGCCGCCCTCGAGCTGTTCGTCGAGGTCGCGCGCGAGCGCCGCGACGCCGGACGGGCGCGCGACTACTCCGGCTGGGCCGCCGAGTGCGCCGAGCGCAAGCGCACGCTGCAGCGCAAGACGCACTTCACCGAGATCCCCATCAAGCCGCAGCGCGTGTACGAGGAGATGAACAAGGCGTTCGGCCCGGAGACGCGCTACGTCACGACGATCGGCCTCTCGCAGATCGCCGGCGCGCAGTTCCTCCACGTCTACAAGCCGCGGCACTGGATCAACGCCGGCCAGGCGGGTCCGCTCGGCTGGACCGGCCCGGCGGCGCTCGGCGTCGCGAAGGCCGTGCCGGACGAGCCGGTCGTGGCGCTCTCGGGCGACTACGACTTCCAGTTCATGATCGAGGAGCTCGCCGTCGGCGCGCAGTTCAACCTGCCGTACGTGCACGTCGTCGTGAACAACTCCTACCTCGGCCTCATCCGGCAGTCGCAGCGCGCGTTCGACATGGACTACCACGTGCAGCTCTCGTTCGAGAACGTCAACTCGCCCGAGGTGAACGGCTACGGCGTCGACCACGTCAAGGTCGCCGAGGGCCTCGGCTGCAAGGCGATCCGCGTGACCGACCCCGACGAGCTGGGCGACGCGTTCGCCAAGGCGCAGGGCCTGGCGGCCGAGTTCCGCGTGCCGGTCGTGGTCGAGGTGATCCTCGAGCGCGTGACCAACATCGCGATGGGGGTCGAGCTCACGGGCGTGAACGAGTTCGAGGACCTCGCGATCTCGGCCGACGACGCGCCGACCGCCGTCGCGCTGCTCGACTGAGCGGGACGCACCGTGGGGAGCACGAACGGGTGCCCGGACAGGAGGAGGCCGCGATGAGCGCGACGACGCAGCACGACTACGACCTCGTCGTGCGCGGCGAGCGGGTGCTCGTCGCCGGCGGCGAGCACCCGCGCGAGGTCGGGATCAGCGGGGGAGTGGTCCGCGCGATCGAGTCGCTCGGTGCCGGGCTCGACGGCGCGCGCGTCGTCGAGCTGGCGCCGCACCAGGTGCTGATCCCCGGGCTCGTCGACACGCACGTGCACGTCAACGAGCCCGGGCGCACCGAGTGGGAGGGGTTCGCGTCCGCGACGCGGGCCGCCGCCGCGGGCGGCGTGACGACGATCGTCGACATGCCGCTCAACTCGATCCCCCCGACGGTCGACGTCGCGGCGCTGGAGACCAAGCAGAAGGTCGCGCGGGACCAGGCGTTCGTCGACGTGGGGTTCTGGGGCGGTGCCGTGCCCGGCAACGCCGACGAGCTGCGCCCGCTGTGGGACGCCGGCGTGTTTGGCTTCAAGTGCTTCCTGCTGCACTCGGGGGTCGAGGAGTTCGGGTACCTCGAGCCCGACGAGCTGGAGGCGGACCTGCGCGTCCTCGGTGACTTCGACGGGCTGATGCTCGTGCACGCCGAGGACTCGCGCGCCATCGAGCACGCACCCACGCCGCACGGCGACCACTACGACACGTTCCTCGCGTCGCGCCCGCGGGGCGCGGAGAACGTCGCGATCGCCGCCGTGATCGAGGCGGCCCGCTGGACGGGCGCGCGCGCCCACGTGCTCCACCTGTCGAGCTCCGACGCGCTGCCGATGATCCGCAGCGCGAAGCGCGAGGGCGTACGGATCACGGTCGAGACCTGCCCGCACTACCTGGCGCTCGCGGCCGAGGAGATCCCGGACGGCGCGACGCAGTTCAAGTGCTGCCCGCCCATCCGGGAGATCGACAACCGCGAGCTGCTCTGGGAGGGGCTGATCGACGGCACGATCGACTGCGTCGTCTCGGACCACTCGCCGAGCACCCTCGACCTCAAGGACCTCGACACGGGTGACTTCGGGACGGCGTGGGGCGGCGTCTCGTCGCTCCAGCTCGGGCTCGCGATCGTGTGGACGGAGGCCCGGACGCGGGGCGTGCCGTTCGCGCGCGTCGTGGAGTGGATGTCGTCACGCCCGGCCGGCATCGCCGGGCTCCGGCGCAAGGGCTCGATCGCGCTCGGCTTCGACGCCGACCTCGCGATCGTCGAGCCGGACACGGCGTTCGTCGTCGACCCGAGGGCCCTGCACCACAAGAACCCCATCACACCGTACGCCGACCGCGCGCTCTCGGGCGCCGTCGTCGCGACGTACCTGCGCGGCGAGGAGATCACGTTCGACCGCCCCACCGGTCGCCTCCTCGCCCGCGGCGAGGCGTGAGGGGCTGAAGACTCCCGTGCCCGGCCGCGGGGGCCGGGCACGGGGAACCACCGCTGTCGCGCACGGTCCGGCGACGAACCAGCCCGAACGACCCGGGGCGGCACCGCTGGTGAGTGCCGCCCCGTTCTCGCGGGGTAGAGCCCTGGTCGGCCGAGGTAGAGCCCTGGTCATGACCACGGCTCTACCTCGGCCTACCAGGGCTCTACCTCGGCTGGGTGCGGGTGTGCGGGTCAGGACTCCGCGAGGAGATCGTCGAGCTGCTCGTAGCCCTCGCGGACGCCGACCTCCATGCCGCTCGCGACGAAGCCGTCGCGGCCCTCGATCGAGTCGACGAGCGACGTCGCGGTGAGGCGGCTGCGGCCGTCGGGCAGGTCCTCGAACACGAGGCGGTCCAGCGAGACGCCGTCGGGGAAGCCCTCGAACGTGAAGGTCTGGACGATGAGCTCGTCCGGGCGCACCTCGTGGACGCTGCCGAAGAACGCGTACTCGTTGCCGTCGGGGTCCACCTGGACGTAGCGGTAGGCGCCGCCCGTGCGCACGTCCCAGTGCTCGTTGCGCTGGGTGAGGTAGCGCGGGCCGTTCCAGCGCGCGAACAGCTCGGGGTCGAGATGGGCGCGGAAGACCTTCGCCGCGGGCGCGTCGAACTCGCGCACGATGCGGACGATCGGGAGGTCCTCCGGGACGACGATCTGGGTCTCGTGGGTGCCGGTGGTGGTCATGGTGCTGCTCCTGTCGTCGGGTCGTTCTCGGGTGCGGCCGCCGGGTCGGGCAGGTCGCGCAGGACGTCGTCGAGGCGGCGGTAGCGGTCCTCCGCCTCGCGCCGGTAGCGCTCGATCCACTTCGTCATGAGGTCGAAGACCTCCGCCTCGAGGTGCACGGGGGCGCGCCGGGCGTCCGTCGTGCGGGTCACGAGGCCGGAGTCCTCGAGCACCCGCAGGTGCTTGGACACTGCCTGGACGGACATGTCGTACGGCCGGGCGAGCTCGCCCACGCTGGCGTCGCCCGACGCGAGCCGGGCCACCATGTCGCGGCGCGTGGGGTCGGCGAGCGCCGAGAACACGCGCGAGAGCGGGTCGGCCGTCACGGAACCTCCTCGCCGGGCACCGGGAGCGGCGTCCGTTCGTCAACTGTTCGGTTGACTACGACGCTACGCCCCTGCCCGGTCATCGTCAACCCTTTGGTTGAGAAAATCTCAGCGACGACGTGCGCGCTCGAAGTCGTCGAGCGAGACCTTGCGCTCGACGGCGTGGTCGACGATCCGCTCGGGGTACCCCGCGGGCTGCTCCCGCAGCGTCCACGGCTCGTGGACAGCCCGGCCCTCGACGCCGCGCAGCTCGGGCACCCAGCGGCGCACGTACGTGCCGTCCGGGTCGAACGTCCTGCCCTGCGTCACGGGGTTGAAGATGCGGAAGTACGGCGCGGCGTCGCGCCCGGTGCCGGCGACCCACTGCCAGTTGAGCTGGTTCTGCGACACGTCGCCGTCCGCGAGGTGCGCCAGGAAGTGCGCCGCGCCGCGCTGCCACCGCACGTGCAGGTCCTTGACGAGGAACGACGCGACGACCATCCGCACGCGGTTGTGCATCCAGCCCTCGCCGAGGAGCTGACGCATGCCGGCGTCGACGAGCGGGTAGCCGGTGCGCCCGGCCGCCCAGGCCGCGAGGTACCGGTCCTCCTCCGCGCCGGTCACCCACGCGTCGTCGGGCACGACCGTGCGCAGCGACCGCCGCGCCGCCCCCGGGTGGTGGAACAGGACGTCCGCGTGGAACTCGCGCCACGCGAGCTCGGACCGGTAGGCGAGCGCGTCGTCGGACGATGCGAGCCCGTCGTGCAGGGCGCTCCGCACGTCCGCGAGGAGCGTCCGCGGGTGGAGCTCGCCCCACTTGAGCGGCACGGACATGCCCGACGTCGCGGCCCGGTCGGGGCGGTCGCGCTCGGCCGCGTAGCCCGCGAGGTGGTCGGCGAGGAACGCGTGCCAGCGGCGGCGCGCGGCCGCCTCGCCCGCGGCGGGCAGGCGCGCCTGCGTCCCCGGGTCGTCGGGGACGCCGTCGGACCGCGGCGACGCCCACGGCACGTCGCGCGGGCGCGGCACGGGGTCGCGCCAGCCGTGCGCGACCCACGCCTCGCGGAACGGCGTGAAGACCTGGAAGGGCGTCCCGGTGCGGGTGAGCACGCGGCCGGGCGCGACGGCGTACGGCGAGCCCGTGCGCACGAGGCGCGCCCCGGCGTCGGTCAGCGCCTGCGCGACCGCCTCGTCCCGCACGACGCCGTAGGGCTCGAACGAGGCCGCGACGTGCACCTCCTCGGCGCCCACCTCGCGCGCGAGCGTCGGCACGACGGCGCGCGGGTCGCCGTGCCGTACGACGAGCCGCCCGCCCGTCGCCGCATCGAGCGCCGCGAGGCTGCGCGCGAGGTACGCGCGCCGCGGTGCGCCCGCGGAGCCCCACAGGTGCGGGTCGAGGACGTAGAGCGCGACGACGTCGTCGCCCGCGTCCCGAGCGGCCTCCACCGCGGCGACGAGGGCCGGGTTGTCGGCGAGGCGCAGGTCGCGGCGGCACCACCAGATCGTCGGCACCCGGTCACGCTAACGGTCGCCTGCCGCGCACGCCGGTGGGAGCATCGAACGCATGGCGACGCGGGGTGGCGGCGGCGAACGCGAGTTCGAGGTCGAGCCGGACCCGGGTGCACCACCCGGCCCGGGCGCCGTCGCGCGCTCTGCGGGCCCAGCGGCCGGTCCTGGTCCCGCGGCCGGCGCGATCGAGGGGGACCACGCGTTCTTCGGGCACCCGCGCGGGCTGCTGACGCTCTTCACCACGGAGCTGTGGGAGCGGTTCAGCTACTACGGGATGCGCGCGATCCTGCTGTTCTACCTCACGGACAGCGTCGCGAACGGCGGGCTGGGGATCGGAGAGACGACGGGGCTCGCGCTCGTCTCGATCTACGGCACGAGCGTCTACCTGCTCTCCGTCGTGGGCGGCTGGCTCGCGGACCGCGTCATCGGCTCGCGGCGCTCGGTCCTGTACGGCGGGATCGTCATCGCCGCGGGACACGTGAGCCTCACGGTCCCGGGCGCGGGCTTCTCGATGGCGGGCATCGCGATGGTCGCGCTCGGGACCGGCCTGCTCAAGCCGAACGTGTCGTCGATGGTCGGCGAGCTCTACGCGCGCGACGACCCGCGCCGCGACTCGGGCTTCTCCATCTTCTACATGGGCATCAACCTCGGGTCGTTCGTCGCGCCGTTCCTCGTCGGGGCCGCGCGCGCCTGGGGCGGTTACCACGCCGGGTTCGCGGTGGCGGCGGTCGGCATGGCCGTCGCGCTCGTGTTCTTCGTCGCGGGTCGGCGCTACCTGGGCGAGGCCGGCGCGCACGTGCCCAACCCGGTCCGCCCGGAGGAGCGGGCGAAGATCGCGCGCATCTTCCTGCTCATCGCCGCGGGCGTCGTGCTCGTCGGCCTGATCGCCGCGCTCGTCGCCGGCGGCTTCGACATCTCGACCTTCATCGACACGATGTCCTACCTGGCGTTCCTCGCGCCGATCGCGTACTTCGTCGTCATGTACCGCTCGCCGCGCGTGACCGACGCCGAGCGGCCGCGCGTCATCGCCTACATCCCGCTGTTCGTGGCGGCGATGCTCTTCTGGATGATCTTCGAGCAGGCCGCCACGACGCTCTCCGCGTTCGCGAAGGACCGGACCGACCTCACGTTCTTCGGGCTCGGCATCAGCCCCGAGTTCTTCCAGTCGGTCAACCCGCTGTCGATCATCGTCCTGGCGCCCGTGTTCGCGTGGATCTGGATCAAGACCGGCGACCGGCCGACGACGGCCAACAAGTTCGCGATCGGCCTCACGCTCGCGTCGGTGTCGTTCCTCTTCCTCGCCGTCGCGTCCGCGGTCGTCGGTGACGGCAAGGCGCCGTCGTGGGTGCTGGTGCTCGTCTACGTGATCCAGACGCTCGGCGAGCTGTGCCTGTCTCCCGTCGGGCTCGCGGCGACGACGCTGCTCGCGCCGAAGGCGTTCCGCTCCCAGGCGATGGCGCTCTGGTTCCTCGCCCCCGCCGCGGGCCAGGCCATCACGGCACAGGTCGTGCAGGTCACCGAGGGCGCGTCGGACACCGCCTACTTCGGGGGCATCGGCGCCGTGACGCTCGTGTTCGCGCTCGCCCTGTTCGCCCTCGCCCCGTGGGTCACGCGGCACATCCGCCACGCCGACGAGCTCGAGGGGGCGCACACGGCCGGGGCCTGACGGGCCGGGGCCGACGTGCGGACCGTGGCCGCGCGAGGTCGCGCCGTTGCGACCTCGCGCGGGTCCCGGCCGGGCGGGGCCGCGGTCAGCGCAGCCAGGGCGCCCGGCGGACGAGGGGCAACGCGGCCCAGCGGCGTCCCAGCCCCCAGGTGTCGCCCGCGAGCGTCGTCGCGAGGACGACGAGGAGCAGCACCACGAGGACGTGCTGGTCGACGACCGGGTTGTTCGACCCGGCCGCGAACGGCCACTGGGACAGCCAGAGCATGCCGAAGAGCAGCGCGCCGCTCACCGCGGCCACGCGCAGGCCGATCCCGAGCAGGAGGGCGAGGCCGACGCCGAGCAGCCCGAGCATGAAGAGCCAGTCGGTGACCGGGCCGGCCATCGCGGTGAACGTGCCCGCGAGCGGGCCCTGGACCCCGTGCTCGAGGTACCCCTGGGTCGGGGCCGCGCCCGCGAGCCACGCGCGCTCGCGCGGCGTCGCGTACCCGAGGCCGAGGAGCTTGTCGGCGAACGGCCAGAGGAAGACGACGGCGCCGCCGAGCCGGGCGAGCGCGAGGGCGTGCCGCGCGGAGGAGCGGGTGACGACGTCGACCTGGGTGACGGGACCGGTCGTCGGGGCGGCGCCGACGCTCGCGGCGGGCTCGGAGGCGCTGCCGGGCGGTGAGGTCGTGCGCGTGGTGGACGTGGACATGAGGTGCCCCCTCGGGAACGGGATCTGAAGATCGGGTCGGTGCCGGGACCTGACCTGCTGCACCACGTGGTGCCGCTCTCCGTCGAGGCGTCGCGGAGGTCCAGGCCGTGACGTGCCCGTCCACGGTGGCAGGGTCACCCGTGGTGATTCAACCCTTACGTAACGTTTAGGTGGACATCCCTCGGTGGGTAGGGACTCCACGTACGTAGCCCGACGACCACGAGACGGACGACCGGTTCGTCCGGTCGCCGACGGGCGTAATGTGACCCGGCGGCCGGAGGATCGGCCGCGGCCACCCGTCGAAGGAGCTGAACCGACATGAGCCGCCCCCTGCGCTCCCGGACGTCCACCCACGGCCGCAACATGGCCGGCGCTCGCGCCCTCTGGCGCGCGACCGGCATGGGCTCGGAGGACTTCGGCAAGCCGATCATCGCGATCGCGAACTCGTACACGCAGTTCGTCCCCGGCCACGTCCACCTCAAGGACATGGGCGACCTCGTCGCGTCGGCGATCCGCGAGGCCGGCGGAGTGTCCAAGGAGTTCAACACGATCGCCGTCGACGACGGCATCGCGATGGGCCACGGCGGCATGCTCTACTCGCTGCCGAGCCGCGACCTCATCGCCGACTCGGTCGAGTACATGGTCAACGCGCACTGCGCCGACGCGCTCGTGTGCATCTCGAACTGCGACAAGATCACGCCGGGCATGCTCAACGCCGCGCTGCGGCTCGACATCCCCGTGATCTTCGTGTCCGGCGGTCCCATGGAGGCGGGCAAGGCGGTCGTCGCCGACGGCGTCGCCAAGACCCCCCTCAACCTCGTCAACGCGATCAACTACTCGGCGGACGACGACGTGTCCGACGCCGCGCTGGCGCAGGTCGAGGAGAACGCGTGCCCCACGTGCGGGTCGTGCTCGGGCATGTTCACCGCCAACTCGATGAACTGCCTCACCGAGGCGCTCGGCCTGTCGCTCCCGGGCAACGGCTCGACCCTCGCGACGCACGCGGCGCGCAAGGAGCTGTTCCTCGAGGCCGGCCGCACGATCGTCGACCTCGCCAAGCGCTACTACGAGGACGAGGACGACTCGGTCGCACCGCGCTCGATCGCGACCAAGGCCGCGTTCTCCAACGCCATGGCGCTCGACGTCGCCATGGGCGGCTCGACGAACACGGTGCTGCACATCCTCGCCGCGGCGCAGGAGGCCGAGGTCGACTTCGACCTCACCGACATCGAGCGGATCAGCCGCCAGGTGCCGTGCCTGTCCAAGGTCGCGCCGAACCACCCGAACTTCCACATGGAGGACGTGCACCGCGCCGGCGGCGTCCCCGCCCTCCTCGGTGAGCTGGACCGCGCGGGCCTGCTCGACCACGACGTCACGAGCGTCCACACCCCGACGCTGCGGGAGTGGCTCGACGACTGGGACGTCCGCGGCGGCAAGGCGACCGACCGGGCGGTCGAGCTGTTCCACGCGGCGCCCGGGGGCGTGCGCACCACGCAGGCGTTCTCGACGTCGAACCGCTGGGAGTCGCTCGACACCGACGCGGCGAACGGTTGCATCCGCGACCTCGAGCACGCGTACACCGTCGAGGGCGGCCTCGCCGTGCTGCGCGGCAACCTCGCCGAGGACGGCGCCGTGTTCAAGACCGCCGGGGTCGACCCGGACGTCTTCCACTTCGTCGGCAGGGCCCTCGTCTGCGAGTCGCAGGACGAGGCGGTCGAGAAGATCCTCACCAAGCAGGTCGAGCCGGGCCACGTCGTCGTCGTGCGCTACGAGGGCCCCGCGGGAGGCCCCGGCATGCAGGAGATGCTCTACCCGACGTCGTTCATCAAGGGCCGGGGCCTCGGCAAGGTGACCGCGCTCATCACCGACGGCCGGTTCTCCGGCGGGTCGTCGGGCATCTCCGTCGGGCACGTGTCGCCCGAGGCCGCCGCGGGCGGCGTCATCGGCCTCGTCGAGGACGGCGACGAGATCGAGATCGACGTCGACACGCGCCTCATCCGCCTCAACGTCCCCGACGAGGTGCTCGCCGAGCGCCGCGCCAAGATGGAGGCGCGCGAGAACCCGTGGCAGCCTGTCGACCGCGACCGCTACGTCTCGCCCGCGCTCCAGGCGTACGCCGCGATGGCGACCTCCGCCGACCGCGGCGCCGTCCGCGACGTGTCGCTCATCAAGCGCAGCCGCTGATCCGGCAGACGACGGGCCCGCACCTCGCGAGGTGCGGGCCCGTCGTCGTGCCAGGGGCGTGCGTCCGCGGAGGGTGTCAGCACTCCTCCTCGGACTGCTCGGTGACGACCCACCGCGTCCCCGCGGGCGCCATCACGGCGCTGCCGCAGTCGCCGCCGGCGTAGACGACGGACAGCACCGTCGCGTCGGCGCGCTCCTCGCGGACGGTGATCTCGACGTCCGGGACGTCGCCGACGGCCGTGTACAGGCCGGCGGTCGTCGTGGTCATCGACGCGCAGTCCGTGATGCCCGGCCACCCCTGCGACGTCATCTCGGCGACCATCCGCTCGACGAGCTCCGGGGCGAGGTAGCCGCACGCGACCTCGACGTCCGGCACCCGGCTCGCGGCGAGCCAGGCACGGAACGACTCCTCGGGGGTCTCGCCGTGCTCGTCCGCGGGCTCCTCCTCGGGTGCGGCATCGTCCGCGTCCGCGGCCTCGGTCGCGACGTCGTCGGGGGCCGCCGTCGGGGAGCCCGACGGCGAGGGCGACACCACTGACGTCGTGTCGCCCGGGTCTCCGCCGGACGGACCCGGGGCGGTGCACGCGGTCGTCACGACCAGCGCGAGGGCGGAGACGAGGGCAGCGGGGGCGAGGGATCGTGTGCGCACGGGCCCATGATGCCGTGCGGTCCCTGGCCGGGTCGGCGTGTCTCGGGACGTCCGGCGCGCCGTCCGGCGAGGGCGTTCCTAGAGTGGGGGCATGACTGGGCAGACCCCGCGCACCGACGCCGGACCCGACCTCAAGCCTCGTTCCCGCCAGGTCACCGACGGTCTGGAGGCGACGGCGTCGCGCGGGATGCTGCGCGCCGTCGGGATGGGCGACGAGGACTTCGCCAAGCCGCAGATCGGCATCGCGAGCTCGTGGAACGAGATCACGCCGTGCAACCTGTCGCTCGACCGGCTCGCGCAGGGGGCCAAGGAGGGCGTGCACGCGGGGGGCGGGTACCCGCTGCAGTTCGGGACGATCTCCGTGTCCGACGGCATCTCCATGGGCCACGAGGGGATGCACTTCTCGCTCGTGAGCCGCGACATCATCGCGGACTCGGTCGAGACGGTCGTGCAGGCGGAGCGCCTCGACGGGACGGTGCTGCTCGCCGGGTGCGACAAGTCGCTGCCGGGCATGCTCATGGCGGCGGCGCGGCTGGACCTCGCGAGCGTGTTCCTCTATGCGGGCTCGATCATGCCGGGCTGGGTCAAGCTCTCCGACGGCACGGAGAAGGACGTCACGCTCATCGACGCGTTCGAGGCCGTCGGGGCGTGCGCGCGCGGGCTCATGAGTCGCGAGGACGTGGACCGCATCGAGCGGGCGATCTGCCCCGGCGAGGGCGCGTGCGGCGGGATGTACACGGCGAACACGATGGCCTCGGTCGCGGAGGCGATGGGCATGTCGCTGCCGGGGTCGGCCGCGCCGCCGTCGGCGGACCGGCGCCGGGACGCGTTCGCGCACCGCTCGGGCGAGGCCGTGGTCAACCTGCTGCGGCTCGGGATCACCGCGCGCAACATCATGACCAAGGAGGCGTTCGAGAACGCGATCGCCGTCGTCATGGCGTTCGGCGGCTCGACCAACGCGGTGCTGCACCTGCTGGCCATCGCGCACGAGGCCGAGGTCGACCTCACGCTCGCCGACTTCGACCGCGTCGCGAGCCGCGTGCCGCACCTCGGCGACCTCAAGCCGTTCGGCCGCTACGTGATGAACGACGTCGACCGCATCGGCGGCGTGCCCGTCGTCATGAAGGCCCTGCTCGACGCCGGGCTGCTGCACGGCGACGCGCTCACCGTGACGGGCCGCACCGTGGCGGAGAACCTCGCCGACATCGACCCGCCCGACCCCGACGGCAAGATCCTGCGCGCGCTCGACAACCCCATCCACCACACGGGCGGCATCACGATCCTGCACGGGTCGCTCGCACCGGAGGGCGCCGTCGTGAAGTCCGCCGGGTTCGACGAGGACGTGTTCGAGGGCACCGCCCGCGTCTTCGAGCGCGAGCGCGCGGCGCTCGACGCCCTGGAGGACGGGACGATCACCGACGGCGACGTCGTCGTCATCCGCTACGAGGGGCCCAAGGGTGGTCCGGGGATGCGCGAGATGCTCGCCATCACGGGCGCGATCAAGGGCGCGGGGCTCGGCAAGACCGTCCTGCTGCTCACCGACGGCCGCTTCTCCGGTGGGACGACCGGCCTGTGCGTCGGGCACGTCGCGCCGGAGGCGGTCGACGGCGGACCCATCGCGTTCGTGCGCGACGGCGACCCGATCCGGCTCGACGTGGCGAACAAGACGCTCGACCTGCTCGTCGACGCGGACACGCTCGCCGCCCGCCGCGACGGGTGGGCGCCGCTGCCGCCGACGTTCACGCGCGGCGTGCTCGCCAAGTACGCCAAGCTCGTCCAGTCCGCGTCCCGCGGCGCGATCCTCGAGTAGGGCGCGGGCTGCACCGGATGCACTTCCTTGACGAAATGGAATAGCACTGGTCTGGCCGATCCGCCTGGGCAAGGCTCGCTCCGGGCACACGCGCAGCGTGTGTGCCGCACGGTCAACTCTTCATCTCAGCCTGCCCAAGAACCGGGAGTCGCACCATGAGAAGAGCTACTCGTCTCGTCGCCGTCTGCACCGCCAGCCTGGCCCTTGCCCTGGGAACGGTCACGAGTGCCAACGCCACGGAGTCGGGCCTGGACCGTCTCCTCGCGCTGCACGCCGGCGTCGAGAAGGACGTCCTGGTCGCGCAGATCGAGCAGGAGGCGGCCGCACAGGGAACCACCTTCGACGAGGTCGTCGACCAGGTCCTCGCGGAGGCCCGAGCCGCTGCACCGGAGGCCGTCGCCGCGGACGGCTCTCTCACCGAGCGGGCGCAGGTCGCACCCCTCTCGTCCAGCGGAGGCAGCGGGACCGTCAAGCTGGTGAACGCAACCCGCAAGGGTGACGTGTTCTACTCCCCGGCCGGTGCGTTGTTCGTGACCTGGGGGCACAACGGGATCTACTACTCGACCAGCGGAATCGTCGAGGCTCCTGGTCCGGGAGCGAACAGCCGGTACATCGCGGTCAGCAAGGTGACGGTCGTGAAGGGCGCGAAGCTGCAGTACGTCTCCACGACGACGACCAACCGTAACAAGGCAGCGAACTACGCCTACAACAACCTTCGAGGCCGCGGCTACAACCTCAACTTCGCGTTCAACAAGACCGCGAGCGGGGCGCTGAACTGCTCACAGCTCGTCTGGGCGGCGTACATCAAGGCGACCGGGATCGACCTGGACAGCAACGGTGGGGCCGGGGTCTACCCGTCGAACATCCGGGACGACAACTCGACCGTGACGTACCGGACGCTCTGACACGGCGAGGTTCAGGCGGTAGGCCGATCACCCGAGCGACGGTGATCGGCTTACCTGCATCGGCGAGGGCGCCGCACCGCGACACGACGAAAGGCTGGATGGATGGGACGAGCGAGGCAGGCGGTTTGCCGATCGATGGCGGTCCTGACGGTCGGAGGCCTGCTCGCGGGCTGTGGCGGCACGGCGAGCCTGCAGGAACGTGAGGTCTCGCGAGACGAGGTCCGACTCGGTGACGCCGTCTTCGCCGCCTTCCTCTCGCCGCAGTCGGTCAGCTTCTCTCGTGGCACGACGGGCTACCTTCTCCTCGTCGACAAGGACGGGGAGTTCCGGACGCTCCGCACCGAGCCCATGGACAACGGCCAACCCGTGTGGACGTCAGACGGACTGTTCTTCGCCGACTCCAGCCACGACTTCCTGCTGGACGACGAGGGCTTGAGCGTGGTCCAGAGCCCCAAGCCCGACTATCAGAACGCCCTCCTGGAGGTCGGTGGATCCGTGGTCGGCGTCTACAACCACGGCTTCGTCGGTGACTCGGGCTATCGCGACGTCGTCGTCGCCTACTCGGAGGGTGCCTCCACGACGACTGCCGTCGAGGGGGACTACGGCATCGTCGCCGACTGCGACGGAGAGCTCGTCGGGTGGTCGGAGGTCCCGGGAACGCTCGCCGAGTCGGAGGGGCTCCCCGAGCTCGACGACGAGAGCTCGACGACTCGATCCGTCCTCTCCCGGTTGTGGCCGACCGATCAGGAGGTGCTCGGAGTTCACGACGCCGAAGGATCCGCGGGCACGGCAGTGGTCGAGGCGCCGTGTCTCGACGGTGTCGTCCATGTCCTCGGGTCCAGGACGGTCGGCGAGCAGGACAGCACGGGCGCTTATGCCATGGCCCCTGTCCTCCTCTCCTGGAGCACCGTCACCGGTGAGCGGGTCAGCCATGACCTCGTCGACGGGATGGGCGAGGTGCTGCCGCTCACGGTGGATCACCTCTCTCAGGCGCAGTACGGCAGCGCGTCGGTCGAGGCAGGCGCGCTGCGGTGGCTGGCTCCCGACGGCGTCGTCTACTCGACCGAGCTCGCGACCGGCGTGACTCGTGAGCTCTTTCGCACCGGGATCTCTCAGTGGGACGGGCGCAGCGCAAGCTCGGTCTTCACCGAGGACGGTCTCTACGTCCTGGCTGGCCCCGGCGACGGCACGGGCCCGTTGGAGCTCGTTCGCTACGACCTGACGGATGGTACGTCGGAAGCCGTCCTCGCCATCGACGGCGTGAGCTCCGTGCTCTCCGTCGACCTGGTGCTGCGCGGCGTGGCCCTGGACCCGGCGGTGAGCGCAGCGGGCTGAAACTCGGCGGTGCGGCCACGATCGGGCGATTCGCCGGCGCCCGAATGCTCGACGACGCGCGATGCTCGGAACTCAGTGCGAGCTTTCCTCGAAAGCGATCCGCATCGTGTCAAGAATGCCATCGAGGCCTCCGCGTCTCTGCGCCGGCACGGGTATATCGGAACGACTGGGGGGTCCTTCGGTGGTTGGTGAACCATTGCGGGCCTCCGTGTGCTTCGGGTATCGTTCACCGTGCCGCCGGGCCGGCCGTGCAATGCCGGTCCTCCGACGTCAGGGGGGATTTTGTTGGGCACCAAGCCCGGAGTTCGTCGACGCTGCAGCTCATGTCCCGTGCCCGCGAACTGGGTGCGCTCGGTCTGCGAGCGGGGAACAGCGTGAATATCCGTTCGATCCGCGCGTTCGTCGAGGTTGCGCGCCAGCGCAGCGTCAGCGAGGCCGCTGCCTCGCTCGGTTACTCCCAGTCGGCCGTCAGCAAGCAGATCGCGGAGTTCGAGCGCGGTGTGGGCTCACGGGTCTTTCACCGTGACTGCGCGGGTCTGCCGCTCACCGCCTGCGGCGAGCGGCTGCTGCCGCTCGCGGTCCAGGTGATGGCTCTGGTCGACGCGCTCGGCCGTGGTGAGCCGGCGAGCCGCTTCTCTGCCGATGCGATCGGTTCGTCGGACGAGAGGGCTCCACGAACGTTCGCGTGAACCTGCGGCTACAGACGGTCGTGGCGCAGATGAATTCTTCGAGAAGTTTTCCGTCAATGCCGAGGGCGGGCGTTTCGCGTGTTCTCGATCCTGAATGTCGTGTTGACCCCGCGTGGTTGCCGTCGCTATTTTCATGAATGCTGTGACGGGGTTTTCGGGAACGTGCCGATCGACGTGGATGAATGGTGCCGGACACCGTCGTGACTCTCACGAGGAGGGCGGGCCGAGAAGGGGGATGTGGGCGATGGGGACGAGCGACACGGGTGTCGGTCAGGCGGGCGTCTCGACGCTCCGTGCTCGAGCGCCTCGCAGCACACGCTCGATCGGGGCGCCGCTGGCAGGGACGACGGTGCGCGTCCTCGATCGGTTTCTCCGGCCTGTCGCCCAGGGTGGGATCGGCGAGCTCTACGTGGCCGGGGACCAGCTCGCCCGTGGGTACCTCGACGACCCGGCCGCGACAGCGGCGTCCTACGTCGCCGATCCGTACGGGCCGTCGGGATCCCGCATGTACCGGACGGGCGACCTGGTGCGGTGGTCGGAGGCAGAGGGCCTCGTCTTCCTGGGCCGGACGGACGCGCAGGTCAAGATACGGGGATTTCGCGTCGACCTGGCGGAGATCGAGACCGACCTGCGCCAGGTCGGGGGAGTCGTCGAGGCGTACGGCGTGTTCGCCGACGGAGCCCTGCACGGCGTCGTCACGACGGAGCGCGGAGGACCGACGGGCGGAGCGATCCGCGAGACGCTCCGCGCGCGCGTGCCCGCGTACCGAGTCCCGGCGAGCGTGGCGGTCGTCGAGCGGATCCCTCTCACGGCTCGGGGCAAGGTCGACCGGCGACGCCTCGAGGCGCTCGTGGGTCGACCCGCGGCTCCCGACCGCCTTGTCCCGCCAGTCGTCCACGACCCACGCCTCGAGGCGCTGCTCGCGGTCTTCGGGGACGTCCTCGGACGCGACGACATCGGTCCCGACACCGACTTCTTCGATGCGGGCGGGCACTCGCTCACCGCGCTGCGTCTCGTGGCGCGGGCGAACGACGCGCTCGGAGCCGGCTTGACCGCTCGTGACGTCTTCGGAGCCGGCACGCCGCGCGGGCTCCTCCACCGCCTGGACGAGCGCGGGCGACACGCGCCGGCGCCGGACGGGGAGCCCCGCACTCCGCACGGACCGCCGGACGGACAGCCGGCAGCCGAGCCGCAGAGCGGAGAGCTCACCCCGACGCAGCTCGGGATGTGGTATCTCGAGCGCACTCTCGGCAACGGGTCGTTGTACACGGTGAGCGTGGCTCTCCGGCTGACCGGAGACGTCGACCGCGACGCGCTCCAGGAAGCAGTGTGCGACCTGGTGGGCCGACACCCGGCGCTGCGCACGGTGTTCCCGGAGGACTCCGGGCGGCCGGCCCGGTGCGAGCTCTCGTCCTCGGACCCGCGGGTGCGGGCGGCGTCGACGGTCCACGTCCGGGAGTGCTCGGACGACGAGGTCGACCGGGTGGCCCGGGAGTTCGCGCTCGAGCGGGTCGACATCACCGACGCTCCGCCCTTCGGCGCCTCGCTCGTCACGGCGACGAACGGCGCAGTCCTCGTCCTCCGTACCCACCACATCGTGTGCGACGGCTGGTCGGCCCAGGTCATGGCGCACGACCTCGGCGAGGCGTACTCCGCGAGACGCCAGGGCGCGGCCCCGGTCTGGGCTGGAACGGTGCTGCGCCGCGGGACCACGACCCTGGACCCGGCGGAGACCTCCGCTGCGGAGGAGTACTGGTCTCGCGTCCTCACCGGTGCGCCGGAGGAGCTCTCCCTGCCGGTCGACCGTGCGCGCCCGGCCCAGGCGAGCTTCGCAGGGTTCTCCCGGCGTCGTCGGCTCGACGACGCGCGGACCCGAGCCGTGCACGCGCTTGCCGAACGTGCGCGCTCGACGCCGTTCGCCGTCCTGCACGCGCTCACCGCGACCACCCTGCACAGGCTCGGTGCGGGTGAGGACATCGTCGTCGGCACGCCCGTAGCGGGTCGGGACGGGGAGGCCGACGCCGACGTGGTGGACCTGTTCGCCTCGACCGTCGTCCTGCGCTCGCGCGTCGACGCCGCGTCGACGTTCGACGAGGTGCTCGACCGATCGCGCGACGCCGTCCGGGGCGCCCTGGCGCACCCGGGGGTGCCGTTCGAGCGGGTGGTCGAACTCCTGCGGCCCCGGCGGAGCGTCTCGGCGCACCCCGTCTTCCAGGTGCTCCTCGCCCTCGACGACACCCCCCGGCGACCCCTGCGCTGGGACGGCCTCGAAGCCGAGCCCGTGACGGGGGAGTCGGCGCACGCGCGGTTCGACGTCTCGATCTACTTCGAGCAGGCGACGCTCGACGACGCGACGGTGTACGACGTGAGGATCGAGTGCGCGTCGGACCTCTTCGACCCGCCGGCAGCCGACCTCGTGTGGACGACGTTCACCTCTGTCCTCGACGCCTTCTCGCACGATCCCGCCCGACGCGTGGGTGACGTCGACGTCGTCCCCTCGTCCTCGCTCGACGTTCTCCTCGAGGTCGAGCAGGGCGAGCGACGCGCGGACGCCGACGCGGACGCGTGCACCGTCCACGGCTTGGTGCTCGCCGCAGCGGCGTCGTTCCCGGAACAGACCGCTCTCGTCGACGGCACCGGGCCCGTCCGCTACGCCGAGCTGGCCGAATGGGTCGACGAGGTCGCGAGACGCCTGGTGGACGCCGGGGTGCGGCCGGGCGACCGTGTGGCGGTCGCGCTGCCGCGGTCCGCGGACATGATCGCCGCCCTGCTCGGTGCGATGGCTTCGGGCGCCGCGTACGTCCCGCTCGACCTGTCCTACCCCGCCGACCGGCTCGGGTTCCTCCTCGACGACAGCGACCCTGCCGCCGTCCTCGTCCCGGCCGACGAGCAGCCTCTGCCTGCCGTCTCGGTCCCCGTGGTCACGGTCCCGGCGCGGCCCGGTCCGACGGCCTGCCGGACCGGCACCGTCCGAGGCTGGTCCACGTCGCCGGAGTCGAGCGCCTACATCCTCTACACGTCCGGCACCACGGGCCGGCCCAAGGGAGTCGTGGTCTCGCACGCGGCCGCCGTGAACCAGCTGCGCTGGATGCAGGAGCTGATCGCCCTGCTCCCCGGCGAGCGCGTGCTCCAGAAGACGCCCACCGGTTTCGACGTGTCGGTCACCGAGATCTTCTGGCCGCTCTCCGTCGGTGCGACGCTCGTCGTGGTGCGGCCCGACGGCCACGGCGATCCCGTGCTCCTGGACCGGACGGTGGACGAGCACGGCGTGAGCACCGCCTTCTACGTGCCGTCGATGCTCTCCGAGCACCTCGCCACGGTCTCGGGCCCGCTCGGCCCCGTCCGACGTCTGGTGGTCACGGGGGAGGCGGTCCAGCCGGCGCTCGTCGAGTCCGTCCAGGCGGCGACGGGCGCGACGTTCGTCAACGGCTACGGTCCGACCGAGGTCGCGGTCCACGCGACGTCGTGGGTCGCGGAGCGCGGCGAGCGCGTGCCGTCGCGGGTGCCGATCGGCACGCCTCTGCGCAACGTCGTCGCCTACGTCCTCGACGACCGGTTGCGGCGAGTGCCGCTCGGTGTCACCGGCGAGCTCTACCTGGCGGGCGTCCAGCTCGCCGACGGGTATCACCGGCGGCCGGGACTCACCGCGCAGCGGTTCGTGGCGAACCCCTTCGCGGCGCCGGGCGAGCGGATGTACCGGACCGGAGACCTGGTGCGCCGTCGTCACGATGGGTTGCTGGAGTTCTTCGGGCGTCGCGACGGACAGGTCAAGGTGCGCGGCGTGCGCGTCGAGCTCGGCGAGATCGAGCACGAGCTGCTCGGCCACGCCGACGTCCAGGAGGCGGTGGTCGTCCTGCAGGGCGTCGACGAGGACCGGCCCCGGCTCGTCGCGCACGTCGCCACGAGCACGAGCGACGGCGGAGGCGTCTCGGGGCAGGACCTGCGACGGGCGTTGGGCGACGTGCTGCCGCCGGCGCTCGTGCCGGACCGGGTCGAGGTGCACGCGCGGCTGCCGCGGTTGCCGAACGGGAAGGTGGACCGCGCCGCGCTGCCTGCGGTGTCGCTCGCGGGCACGGCCGTGCGCCGTGCGCCGGCCACCGAGCTCGAGCGCCTGCTCCACGCGGCCGTCGTCGCCGCCGTGGGGCACGACGAGCTCGGCATGGACGACCGGTTCTTCGACGTGGGCGGGGACAGCATCCGATCGATCGCCGTGGCGGCGACGATGCGGCAGGCCGGCTACCAGCTCGCGCTGCGGGCCTTCTACGACCCGGGAACTCTCGCCGCCCTGGTCGACGGCGCCGTGCCGGTCGATGCCGACGAAGGAGCGGCAGGCTCGGACGACGACTGGGACGTCTCGGAGCTGGTCGGGCTGACCGACGACGAGCGAGACCTCGTCGCGCGCGCGGCCGCGTCACGAGCGGGTGAGAGCACCGATGGCTGAGCCTCGCGTCCTCCCGCTCAGCGCGTCACAGGCGGGGATCGTCGCGGCCTCGTCGGCGGTCACCGGCGACCCGTACGTCGCCCAGACGTACGTCGACGTCTCGGGCGCGCTCGATCCGGACCTGGTCGCACGTGCGAGCCGTCGAGCGATGGACAGGGTCCCCAACCTCCGCGCGGCGGTGGACGCGACGAGCACGAGGACGGCCGTCCTCGTGCTCGGCGGGCCCGATCCCCGGGAGTGGTCCGTCGTCGATCTCCGGGATGCGGCCGACGGGCGAGCGGCCGCCTCCGAGGTGCAGCGCAGCCTCGCCGCAGAGCCCTTCGAGCTGCACGAGGGTGGCCTCGTCCGATTCGCGCTCCTGCGCCTGCCCGACGCGGTCCACCGCCTCGTCCTGACGTTCCACCACCTCGTGCTCGACGGGTGGTCGGCGGGACTGCTGCTGCAGCTCGTGGTGCGGTGCATCCCGGAGCAGGACGACGCACCCGTGCCCCCTCCGCTCCCACGACTGCTGCGGTGGCAGGCCGCGCACCCGACGGACGACGCGCTCTGGGCGGATCTGCTGGCCGGTGCGCGCCCCGCCCTCCTCGCACCCGGGCTCGCCGGTGCCGCCACCGTCCGCCGCGGGCGGGGCCGACGAGCGGCAGCCGTCGCGCTGCAGGACGGGGTCCAGGACGGTCTCGAGCGCGTCGCCGGTCGCGCGGGGACCACCGTGGCGACCGCGCTGCAGTGCGCCTGGGGAGTGACCGTCGCCCGCGCGCGCGGGCGACGGGACGTGCTCGTCGCGGTCGTCGACTCGGGCAGGGGAGTGCCGGTCGACGGTGTGGACGCCATGATCGGGATGCTCGCCGTGACGACGGCCCGGCGTGTCGACGCCCGAGGCAGCACCGGAGACGCGCTCCGGTCGCTCGCGGCGCAGGTGGCGGCGACGGCTTCCGGACCGCCGCTCCCACTGACCGAGGTGAACGCCCTGCTGGGCGAGGAGGCGGTCGACACCCTGGTCGCCATCGACAACCAGGCGCGCACGCTGCTCCCCGGGCATCTTCCCGGGGGACTCCGTGTGGTCGGTTCGGGTGGCGTCCAGAGCTCCGGGTTCCCCGTGGTGCTGCACGTCGTCACGACCCCCGAGCTGCGCGTCGAGGTGCAGTACGACGGCGACGTGGTGGACGACCGGTCCGCGGAAGCGCTGGCCGACCTGTTCGGTCGGGCCGTCGTCGACCTCGTCGCAGGGGACACCCCCTGCCTGCCGTCGTTCGAGGGGCAGGCCGGACCGCCTCCCGTGGCGGCCGCGAGCCCGGCGGCCCCGTTGCTCGCCGTGCTGGACGTGGCGCGCTGCGACCCGACCCGCACGGCCGTGGAGGAAGCGGACCGCTCGACGACCTACGGGGAGCTCGTCGAGCGCACCGGTCAGGTGGCGGCCGCGCTCGTGCGGGCCGGGGTGCGCCCGGGGGACGTGGTCGGGCTGTGCCTGGACCGGTCGGCGGAGCTGGCTGCGTGCGTCCTGGCGGTGCGCTGGGTGGGCGCGGCAGCGTTGTGCCTCGATCCGGAGCATCCTCGCGCCCGCCGGCGCGATCTGCTGCGTCGTAGCGCGGCGCGCACCGTGGTCTGCGCCGACCCGGACACGGCGCGCGACCTCGACGGCATCGTGGTGACGGATCGGGGCTCCCCCGTGCCCGCCCTCCGGACGCGCGCTGACGACGTCGCGTACGTCGTGCACACGTCGGGCTCGACCGGGCGGACCAAAGGCGTGACCGTACCGGACTCGGCGCTCGCGACCCAGCTCGAGTGGCTGGCCGGAGAGCTCGGCGCGCAGCCCGAGGACCGCGTCCTGTGGCGGACGTCCGTCGCGTTCGACGCGTCCGTGTGGGAGCTGTGGCTTCCACTGGTCACCGGGGCGACGGTCGTCGTGGCACCGGCCGTCGCCTCGGCGGACCCGGAGGCCCTGCGCGACCTGCTCAGGTCGGTCACGATCGCCCAGCTCGTCCCCACGCTGCTGGCGGCCGTGACCGCGGGCACCGACGGGCTGCCCCCCGGCGCGCTGCGCGTCCTGGCAGTCGGGGGCGAGCCGCTGACCGCGGCGGTCGTGAGGGGTGTCGTGCGCCCCGGCGGTCCCCGGATCGTCAACCTCTACGGGCCTGCCGAGACGACCGTGCAGGTCGCGGCGTACTCCGTCCGGCCGGAGGACGTCGTCGAGGAAGGCGTGCTCCCGGTGGGAGACCCGGCCACGGGGACGGGGCTGCACGTGCTGTCGGACGAGCTCGTCGAGCTGCCCCCACGTGCCGTCGGGGAGCTCTACGTCTCGGGCCCGCAGCTCGCGCTCGGCTACCAGCAGGACCCTGCCCGGAGCGCCGCGGCCTTCGTGGCGTCCCCGGCAGGTCCCGGGGGCGGCCGCCTCTACCGGACCGGGGATCTCGCCTGGCGCGGCGCGCGCGGCGTGGTGGTCGTCGGCCGGCGCGACCGGCAGGTGAAGGTCCGCGGTCAACGGATCGAGCTGGGCGAGATCGAGGCCGTCCTCGGTGCGGTCCCGGGGGTGACGGCGGCGGTGGCGGTCGTGCGGACGACGCACGTCGGCACCGCCCAGCTCGCCGCGCTCGTCGCGACGGACGGGCTCGGGGAGGACGACGTCCGCGCAGCCCTCGCCGAACACCTGCCGAGGTCGTCCGCACCTGACCTCGTGGTCGTCGTCGACGCGCTCCCCACGCTCGTGAGCGGCAAGCCGGACGCGAGAGCGGCCGCTCGCGTCGTCGAGGCCTACGTCGCCCGAGCAGCCGCAGGGACCCGGTCCGAGTCGGGCACGGGCGAGCAGGACGAGCTCCTTGACGCGGGGGTCGAGGTCGTCCAGCACGCCGTCGCCCAGGTGGTCGGCGTCGCCGACGTCGGGGCCGACGAGGACCTTCTCGCCCTCGGCGTCGACAGCGTCTCGTCCATCGGCATCGCCGCGCGGTGCCGTGCGGCCGGGCTGGCCGTCGGTCCCGCGGACATCCACACGGCGCGGACCCCGCGGGAGATCGCGCGGACGGCCTCCAGGTCTCACCGGCCGGAGGACCCGAGGGAGCCTGCGGACGCGGGTGTCGGGCTCGTCCCCCTCACCCCGTTCGTCGTCGCACAGCTCGGCCGCGGCGCCGAGGAGTCGTTCCAGGTGGTCGTCGTCCGGGTGCCCACCGTCCTGGACGAGGTCTCCCTGAGGACGGTCGGTGCCGCGCTGGCCGCGACGCACGACATGCTCCGCGCGCGCCTCGAGGACGGTGCCGGGCCGGGCGAACCCCCGCACCTGGTCGTGGGCGCAGGACCGGACCACGGCGTCGTCGTGGGCGTGCGAGGCGTCGAGGGACGCGAGACCTCGTTGGCAGCGGCAGTCGTCGAGGAGGTCGCCCGGGCGGTCGCAGAGCTCGACCCGCGCCGCGGGAAGGTCGCGCACCTACGGCTGGTCCGATCGTCGGACGAAGCGCTCCTCGCCGTCGTGGTGCACCACCTCGTGGTCGACGCCGTCTCGCTGCGCATCCTCGTCGAGGACCTGCGGGATGCGGTGGTCCGCGGCGACGGCGGGGCGCTCGCACGACCGACGACGTCCTACCGCACCTGGGCGCGTGCCGTAGCCGCTCGTGCAGCACGGAGCACGGGTCCCGAGGCGGGTCCGCACGCGTCGTCGGACACGCTCCCGCGGTCGCCCGGACCGGCCGGACGCCGATCCGGGGACCTGGCACCGGAGTCGACGACGCGGCTGCTGGCCCTGCGCGACGTCCCCGTCGAGCGGGTCGTGGTCGCAGCGCTCGCGCTCGCCCTGCACCGCGTCGCCCTGGCAGACGGGCGCGGGTCGCTCCGTGAGATCTCGCTCGAGATCGAGACCCACGGCCGTGACCTCGTCGACGGGCTCGACGTGAGCCGCACCGTCGGCTGGTTCACCGACAGCCGCACCGTACGCGTCGACCTCTCCAGGCTGCGCCTGGGCGAGGGGTGGAGCCGGCGGCACGACGTGCTCGAGCTCGTCGCGCGGGTGGCACGGGCGCAGGACCCGGGGCGTGATCGGGACGCGCACGAGCCGACCTGGCGGCCGCCGCCGGAGGCCGTCGAGGGGAGCCGCGTGCAGGGACGGGTGCTCGTGAACTATCTCGGGACGTTCGCCGCGTCGGCGACGCCGGGTGAGCACTGGCGTGTGCTCGGTCGGGCCGACCTCGGTGACGACGTGCGGCCGGAGCAGCTGGACCGGCTGCTGCCCCCGCCGTCGCACGACCTCACCCTGGACGTCCTGCAGCGGCGCTCGGCCGTGGCAGCGCGGCTCGAGGCGGACTGGGGCTGGCGTGACGGTGTGCACGCGGCCCCGGTGATCGAGGCCTGGCACGGGGCCCTGGTCGATGTGGTGACGGCGCTGGAGGACGCGCAGAGGGACGCGGCACAGGGTCCGGACGACCGGGCGGACGGGTCCAGAGGTCGAGACGCGGAGGAGGACGGGTGGGCGGACGGGTGGACGGACGTGCCGGAGCACGAGTGGGAGGGAGCGCTGTGAGCGCCGATGCCGTGGCGGTGCTCCCGCTCGCCCCGTCGCAGGAGGGTCTCGTGGTCGACGTCGCGATGGACCGTGAGACCGAGTCCTACCGGAACCAGACCGTGCTGGCGCTGACCGGTGCGTGCGACGTCGAACGACTCGAGGAGGCGTGGGCGGAGGTCGTGGCGCGGCACGCGGCACTGCGCACGGCGTTCGGTCGAGCACGGGACGGCTCGACCGTGCAGCGCGTCGCCCGGTCGGTCGTGGTGGAGGTCCCGGTGGTCGACCTGCGCTCCCGGACCGACCCGGAGGACGTCGCCCACGAGTGGTGCGCCGACCAGCGTCGTGCGATCGGGCGGATCGACGAGGCGCCGCTGGTTCGCCTCGGGGTCGTGCTCCTGCCGGAGGGGCGGTGGTGGCTCGTGGTGACGCACCACCACCTCGTCCTCGACGGATGGTCGACAGCACTCGTCCTGGACGAGCTGTTGCGCACCGCGACGGGCGGGCGACCGACCGGGGCGGCCACGCCGCGATGGGAGGCCGTCGTGCGCGCGCTGCGTGCGGCCGACGTCGCCGGCGCCACCGACCGGTGGGTCGCGGAGCTTGACGGTTCGGCGGAACCGAGCTTGCTGTTCCCGCGCTCGACCGTCGCGGCCCGCCACGGGATCCATCGCCGCGACCTCGGTCCCGAGCTCATGGCCGCGCTCTCCGAGGGCGCCCGGCGTGCGGGCGTGACGGCCGCCGTCGTGGTGCAGTGCGCATGGGGGCTGGCGCTCGCGGGCCTCCTCGGCCGCGACGACGTCGTGTTCGGCGCCACGGTCTCGGGCCGGTCGGTCGAGGTGCCCGGCGCCGAGAACGTCGTCGGACCGCTCGCGCTGACCGTGCCGCGTCGCCTCGCCTGGGGGCCGCGCACGACCGTCGGGGAGCTCCTCGGCTCGGCAGGGCGACGCTACGCACGGCTCGACGCCGTCGCGCTCGTCCCGCTGCCGGTGCTCCTCGCCGCCGCAGGGCCCGGGTCGCGTTTCGACACCGCGGTCGTCTACGAGAACTATCCGACGCGCCCAGGCGGTGGGCCGCACGGGCCCGCCGTGACGGCGGTGTGGTCCACGAACAGGTCCAGCCTGCCGCTCACGCTGGTCCTCACGCCCGGCTCCTCCCTCGTGATCGACGTGGAGCACCCGCCCGCAGAGCTCGGCGCCGACGACGTCGAGCTCGTGGTCGAGAGGTTCGTGACCGCGCTGAGGTACCTCCTCGCGGATCCGGAGGCACCCGTGCGCGGCCTCGATCTGCGGACCGACACCGAGCGCCGGGTCGCCGCCGACCAGCTGGCGGGCGTCTCGGGAACGGCGGCGGTGACCGGGTGCGACCTCGTGCGGGACGCGGCGCGCGCGTTCGGGCAGAGACCCGCGGTCGAGGACGACGAGCGGTCCGCGTCGTACGACGAGCTCCTCGCCGCTGCGGACCGCGTCGCCTCCGGCCTCCGGGCGCACGGCGTGCACCGCGGTGACGTCCTCGCCGTCGTGCATCGACCCTGCGTCGCGACGGTCGCCGTCGTGCTCGGCGCCTGGTCCGCAGGCGTGACGGTCGTGCCGCTCGATCCGGCTCTGCCGACCGCCCGGCTGGGTTCGGTCGTCGAGGCGACGTCGCCGTCGCTCGTCGCGAGCACGGCCGACGACCTCGACGACGCCCATGCCCTCGCCGGGCCCGGGCGCAGGTCGGTCGGCTTCGACGACCTCCTCGACCACCGTCCGGGAACGACGGCCGACCCGCCCGGACCGGACGACGTCGCCTACGTCATCTTCACGTCCGGCTCGACCGGTGAGCCCAAGGGTGTCGTCGTCACGCACCGGGGCCTCGCGGACCTGGCGTGCGCGCAACGTCGTGCGTTCGAGATCGACGAGGGCTCGCGCGTCCTGCAGCTCGCCGCTCCGTCGTTCGACGGCATGATCGCCGAGCTCGTCTCGACGCTGTCGTCGGGCGCCTGCCTCGTGCTGCGCCGCGACCGCTTCGCCCGGATGCCCGGCGACCTGCTCGCCGCCACCGTGAACGAAGCGCGCGTCACCCACGTGACCCTTCCGCCGTCTGCCGTCCCCCTCATGCCCCGCGACGGGCTCACCACGCTGCGCTGTCTCGTCGTCGCCGGGGAACCCGCGGACGGCGCGCAGCTCGCGGCCGTCCCGGAGGACGTGCGTGTCGTGAACGCCTACGGCCCGACGGAGGCGACGGTGTGCGCGACCGCGAGCGGACCTCTGCGGCGCAGCCCCGGTGCGGCACCGATCGGGACGGTGGTCGACGGCGTCGACGCCTACGTCCTGGACGGCCAGCTCCGGCCCGTGCCACCGGGAGCGCCGGGCGAGCTCTATCTGGCAGGTGATCACCTGGCGCTCGGATACCTCGCGCGGCCTGGCGAGACGGCGTCCCGGTTCGTGGCGGACCCGTTCGCCGGGCCGGGGCGGCGGATGTACCGCACCGGCGACCTCGTCACCTGGGGTGGTGCCCACGGCCTGGTCCACCTCGGGCGCACCGACGACCAGGTCCAGGTCCGGGGGCAGCGGGTCGAACCGACGGAGGTCGACCGGACGGTCGAGCTCATGGTCGGGGTACGGCAGTGCGCGACCGTCGGAGGCTCGGACGGGGACGAAGGCCTTGTGTCCTGGGTCGTCGCCGAGGAGGGGGCGTCCCCCCGCGCCGACGAGGTCCGCGAGCACGTCGCACGGCTCCTGCCCGCGGTGATGGTGCCCGCGCGCGTCGAGCTCGTGGACGAGCTCCCGCGCACGACGTCGGGGAAGATCGACCTGCCGCAGCTGCGGTCCCGGAGTGCTCGTCGGGACGACCGGGGGCCACGACGCAGGGGCCCGACGGCCGAGGACCGTGTCCTGTGCGAGATCTTCTCCGACGTCCTCGGGACGCAGATCGGTCCGGACGACGACTTCTTCGCGCACGGCGGTCACTCCTTGACGGCGGTGCGGCTCGCCGCGCGCGTCGACGAGGTCCTGGACCTCTCCGTCGACGTCCGTGACGTCTTCGAGGCACCGACCCCGGCGCGCCTGGCCGCGCGCGCCAGACCGACGCGCGCGCGTGCGCCCGAGCCGCCCACGCTGCCCGAGCGGGTGCCGCTCGCGCCCGCCCAGGAACGCCTGTGGTTCCTCCAGCAGCTCGAAGGGGGCACGTCGTACAACCTTCCGTTCGTCGCTCGCCTAAGCGAGCGCGGTCCGCTGGACTGCATGGTGGCCGCAGTCTCCGACGTCGTCGCGCGGCACGAGTCGGCGCGCACCCTCGTGCGCGAGCATCCGGACGGCACCACGTCCCTGGACGTGCTCGGGCCCGAGCTTGCGCCCCTCCCGCGTGCGCTGCGCGTGGCACCCGCCCAGGTGGAGGAGTGCGCTCGCGAGCTTGCGGAGGAACCGTTCGACCTGACGGCCGAGCCGCCCTTCCGCGCGGCCGTCCTCCACGACGAGGCGGGCGCTCACGCGCTCGTCCTCGTGCTCCATCACATCGGCTTCGACGCGGAGTCCGTCGCCGTCCTGGCGGGCGACCTGGAACGCGCCTGGGAGGCGCGGCACCGCGGACGCGCTCCCGACTGGCTGCCGCTCAGGTGGCAGTGGCCGCACGTCGTGGCGCATCGCGCCGAGCGCCGGGGAAGTTCGGACGAGTCTCTGCGCTGGTGGCGCGAGGAGCTCGCGGGTGCACCCTCGTCCACGCCGTTGCCAGGACGCTCGAGTACCGAGATCGGTCCGCCGGGACCGGTCCGGACGATCCCGGTCCGCATCGACCCGACGACCGGCGCGGGGGTCGCGCGCGTCGCGCGGGCGTGCCGGTCGACGCCGTTCATGGTCCTCCACGCAGCGGTCGCGGCCACTCTGACACGCTTCGGGGCCGGGTCTGACGTCGTCGTCGGGACGAGCGTGACGACCCGTGACGTCGCCGGGTGGAGCGAGGTCGCCGGCTTGTTCCTCGACACGGTCCTGCTGCGGCTCCGCACCGACGGAGACCCCCGCTTCGGCGACCTCGTGCTGCGCGCGAGGAGAGCAGACGCACGCGCGTTCGCGCACCATGACGCGCCGTACGAGCAGGTCGTACGGCTGCTCGGAGAGGAGCCCGCAGGTCCGTCGCGTGGCGTGGACGTGACGATCGACCTCGCACCAGGTCCGCTCGCGGCCGACCGTGCGTCACTCGACGTCGTCCCCGTCGGAACGGCGCGTGCGCGCTTCCCGCTCTCCTTCGCCTTCTGGACCGACGCGTCGGGAGCACTGCACGGCGAGCTGCACCACGATGCCGACGGGATCGACCCCGTCGTCGCCGACAGCCTCGCCACCGCTCTCGGCCAGCTGCTCCACGACGCCGTCGCCGACCCGCGGACACCGCTCGGGGCGCTGCGGCTCCAGGCGCCCGCCGACCGACGAGCGATGCTCGACGCGGGAGAGGGGGCCGCGCTGCCTGGGAGGGCCCTGCCTGTGCGCGACCGCTTCCGCCGCGCCGCGCAGGAGCATGCTGACCGGGTCGCGGTCGTCGAGCGCGGGTGCGAGACGACCTACGCGTCCCTGCGCGCGGCCGTGGTGTCCACGGCCGGAGCGCTCCGAGCCCTCGGCGTGGCTCCTGGGCGGGCGGTCGCGTTCGTGATGCCCGTGTCGGGCGACGCCCTCGTCACCATGCTCGCCGTCCTGGAGATCGGTGCGAGCTACGTCCCGGTCGACCCGCAGTGGCCCGCGGCACGCGCCGCGACGGTGCTCGCCGCGGTCGCTCCGGAGGTCGTCGTGGTGACCGACGGGGCCGCCGCGCCCCAGGGGTGGTCGGGGCTGACCCTCACGCTCTCGCAGCTGACCCGGCGCACCGACCTCGTGGACGAGCACGACCCGGAGGCTCGCTACGACGCACGGCACGCCGCGTACGTGCTGTTCACCTCGGGTTCGACGGGAGAACCGAAGGCCGTGACCGTCGAGCACCACGCCCTCGAGGCGTACGTGCGCTGGGCGTGCGAGGCGTATCCGGAGGCCGCAGGCACGACCCTCCTGCACACGCGGCCCACGTTCGACCTGTCCATCACCACCCAGCTCGTGCCGCTGCTGGTCGGAGGGACCGTCCGGGTCGTCGACCTCGGGAAGGACGACTGGCACGGTGCGCCTGCGCCCGAGCTCACGAAGGTCACGCCGAGCCACCTGCCGCTCATGGAGTCGCTGCCTCCCGCGGCGTCGCCGTCCGGCAGGCTCGTGGTCGGCGGGGAACAGCTCACCGGGGCGGCGCTGCGGCGCTTTCGCGAGCGGTTCCCGCACGCGTACGTCACGAACGACTACGGGCCGACGGAGACGACGGTGAACTGCGTCGAGCACGTCGTCGCGCCAGGAGAGGCGCTCGCCGACGGGGTCGTGCCGATCGGGAGGCCGCTGCCCGGCAACGCGGTAGCGGTGCTCGACACGCGCCTCGAGCCCGTGCCGACCGGGGTCGACGGGGAGCTCTACGTGTGGGGTGAGGGGCTGGCGCGTGGCTACGGCGACGCACGGCTCACCGCGTCCCGGTTCGTCGCCAACCCGTTCGGCGCTCCCGGCGCACGCATGTACCGCACCGGGGACGTGGTGCGATGGGAGCCGGACGGGACGCTCCGGATGACGGGCCGGAGCGATCGTCAGGTGAAGATCCGCGGCCACCGTCTCGAGCTCGACGAGGTGGAGGCCGTCGTCGGGAGGCTCGACGGCGTGCGTGCCAGCGTGGCGACCGTGGCGGGCGTCGGAGCGCACCGGCGGCTTGCCGTCGTCGCGGCGACCGACGAGGGCACGACCGCGGCCTCGGTGCGGGACCACCTTCGTCGGCATCTGCCGGCCGGCGCGTGCCCCGACACCGTGGTCCGGGTCGACGCACTGCCGCTCACCCCGCACGGGAAGATCGACCACGCCGCCGTGAGCGCGCTCGTCGCTCGTCGTGGCGACACGGAGGAGAGCGACGGTGCGTCGGACTCACCGGCATCCGCGCGCGAACGTCTCGTCGCTGACGTGTTCGCGGCGGTCCTGGCGGTCGACGAGATCGGGCCGGACGACGACTTCTTCGCGATGGGGGGACACTCGCTGCTCGCCCTCGTGCTGGCTCGGCGGCTCACGGAGGCGCTGGGCGTGGCCGTGCCCCTCGCGGGACTTCTTGCCGCACCGAGTCCGAGGGCGCTCGTGGCCGCCCTCGAGGAGGATCTCTCGACGAGCGAGCGTGCCTCGGCGGCGCACGACCTCGGGTCGTGGTCCCCACCGGCTCCCGCGGCGCCCCGCACCGGCCGGCCGCGTCGGGTGCTGCTCACCGGGGCGACGGGACACCTGGGCGGTCACGTGCTGGACCTTCTCGTCGCGCACGGGATCGGTGTGGTGTGCCCGGTCCGCGCCGACACCGACGAGGCCGCGGGGGAGCGGCTCGCCGCGGCGGCCGTGCGGCGGGGCGCGGCCGCCGTCCCGTCCTGCGTTCGTGCCGTCGCCGCTGATCTCGCGCTCCCCGGCCTCGGGCTCGCTCCTCGGGCGCTGGCGGAGCTCCTCGACGACGTGGACGCGGTCGTGCACAGCGCCGCCGACACGTCGTCCGCGAAGAGCTACGCGGACCTGCGTGCCGCGAACGTCGTGGCGACGCGGACCCTGCTCGAGATCGCCGCAGAGCGGGGCGTCGCCTTCCACCACGTGTCGACGTCGTCCGTCGTGCCGTCCGGACGGGACGGAGAGCCTGACGGGGGACCCGTCCCCGAGGACCGGCTCCCGCCGCTCGACGCCGTGGACCCCAACCCCTACGTGCTGACGAAGCGTGTCGCCGAACAGCACGTGCGAGACGCGGGCCGGCTCGGGCTCTCGACCCGTGTCTACCGTCCGAGCCGGATCACGGCGCACTCGCAGAACGGACTGCTGCCCGACGGGGACGCGTTCTCGCGCGCCCTCGAGGCCGTCGTCCGCTCGAAGGCGGTCCCGACGCAGGGGGTGCAGCAGGCCGACGAGCTCTTCTGCGACCTCGTCGCGGTGGACGCCGTCGCCGAGGTGATCGTCCGTGAGGTGCTCCGGGGTGAGGCGGGCCACGCGACCCTCCACCTCGTCGCGGGGAACCCGGTGCCCGTCGCGGCGGTCCTCGAGGCGGTCAGGCGTGCGGGTGTCTCGCTGACCCCCCTGCCCGACGACGAGTGGGAGGCAGCACTGGACGAGGTCGCGAGGACGGACCCCTCGCTGTCGCCCGACCTCGTCCTCGCCTCGGGGTGGCCGGTCACACCGCGCCCGGTCCGCCTCGACCGCTCGACGCTCGAAGCCCGTCACCCGGACGCCTCGCTGGTGCGGGGCGACGTCGATGTCGACCTGCTCCAGCGGGTCGTGACCCGACTGGTGCCAGACCTTCCGGGCTGGCCGCCGCATCCCCTGACCAGAACTGGGACCGAGGAGAACTGATGAGCACCAACCCGTTCGACGACGAGAACGGCACCTTCCTGGTGCTGCGCAACGACGAGGACCAGATGAGCCTCTGGCCCGACTTCCTCGACGTGCCCGCCGGCTGGCGCGTGGTCCAGGGCGCCGTCAGCAGGTCCGAGGCGCTCGAGACCGTGGAGCGGACGTGGACGGACATGCGGCCCGCGAGCCTGGTACGGGCACTGCAGGGAGAGGATGACGAGGCGTGACGGCGATCGGCGTCGTCGGCGTCGGCTGCCGCTTCCCGGGGGCGGACGGGCCCGAGGCGCTCTGGCAGATGCTGGCCCGGGGGGACCACGCCGTGCGGCCGCTGCCTCCCGAGCGGCTCGCGGCGCGCTACTACGACCCTGCGCCGGGAACGCGCGGTCGTTCGCACGTCCGCGCCGGGGCGCTCCTGGACGACGTCGAGCGCTTCGACCACGCGCTCCTCGGAATCTCGCCCCGCGAGGCCCAGTTCATCGACCCCATGCACCGGATCCTGCTCGAGGTCACGTGGCACGCGCTCGAGGACGCCGGCCTGGACCCCCGTGCGCTCGCGGGGTCCAGCACGGGCGTCTTCGTCGGTTCCTACGCCCCGGACTTCACGGTCCTGCAGACCGTCGGTCCCCGCTTCCCGGAGGACCTGGCCCCCCAGGCGGGACCGAGCTGCCTGCACAGCATGGCCTCGGGCCGCGTCGCGCACACGTTCGACCTCGCCGGCCCGGCCATCACCGTCGACACCGCGTGCTCGTCGTCCCTCGTGGCGCTGCACCTCGCGGTGCGCAGCCTGCGCGCGGGCGAGTGTGACCTCGCGCTCGTCGGTGGTGTCAACCTCGCGCTCTCGCCCGACTCCTGGGTGAACCTCTCGCTCGCCCGCATGGCCTCGCCCGACGGCCGGTCGAAGGCCTTCAGCAGCGCCGCGGACGGGTACGGACGCGGCGAGGGCTGCGGTGTGCTGGTCCTCGAGCGCGCGGCCGACGGAGCCCGGCGTGGTGCTCGGGTGCGCGCCCTGGTCCGCGGGACTGCGGTGAACCACGACGGGCAGGGATCGACGATGCTCGCGCCCAGCCGGTCGGCCCAGGTCGCGGTCGCGCGGGCCGCCCTCGCGGACGCCGGGGTCGGCGCAGCCGACGTCGCGCTCGTGGAGGCGCACGGGACGGGCACGCCGACCGGAGACCCGGTCGAGCTGGGAGCGCTCTCCGACGTCTACGGCGCGGTGGACCGACCAGGGCCGGTGCTCGTGGGCTCCGTCAAGGCGAACATCAACCACCTCGAGGCCGCGTCCGGCGTCGCCGGAGTCGTCAAGGCGATCCTCGCGCTCGAGCACGGTGCCGTGCCGCCGCACGTCCTCGTCGGGGAGCCCACGTCTGCACTCGAGCTCGAGGGGTCCGGGCTGCGGCTCGCCGCGGACGGCGACGTCTGGCCCGAGGGGCCACGGCTGGTCGGGGTCAACAGCTTCGGCCTGTCCGGCACCAACGGTCACGCCGTCCTGGAGGCGGCGCCGGTCCTGCCGGCCGTGCCGTCGGCACCGGCACGTCGCGTCCTCACGCTGAGTGCCGCGACCCCCGAGGCCCTGCGGTCGCTCGCCCACGGGTGGGCGGCCTTCGTGGAGGACGGGGCCGACGACCTGCGGGACGTCGTCCACACGGCGCGCGCGGGCCGTGCCGACCTCGAGCACCGCGCGGCGCTCGTGCTGGAGGAGTCGGCCGACCGCGCGCTCGTCGCGCGCACCCTGCGCTCGGCCGCCGAAGGCGCGGGGGCGCTCGGCGTGCACCGAGGCCGGGCTCGGCCTTCGACCGCCGTCGTGCTCGCGTTCCCCGGGCAGGGGAGTCAGCGTCCGGGTGCCGGAGCGCAGCTGGCTGCGCAGAGCCCGGTGTTCTCCGGTCTCCTCGAGGAGTCCGCCGAGGCGTTCGACGGTCTGCTCGACGATCGTCTGGGTGGCTGGTCCCTCCTCGACGTCGTGCTGGGCCGGTCCGAGGCGGCAGCGGGACTGATCGACCGGACCGACGTGACGCAACCCGCGATGTACGCGCTCCAGGTTGCGCTCGCCCGCCTCCTCCAGGCCGAGGGCGTGGTCGTCGACGCCGTCGTCGGGCACAGCGTGGGCGCGCTCGCCGCGGCGGTGGTCGCCGGACACCTCGACCTCCGTGCGGGCGCGCGGGTCGTCGCGGCGAGGGGACGGCTTCTCCAAGGGACCGCACCGGGCGGGATGGTCGCGGTCACCGGGGCCACCGATGCGGTCGAGGACTTCGTCGCGCGGCTCCCGGCAGGGGTCGGTCTCGCGGCCCGCAACGCCCCGGGCGTCGTCACCCTGACGGGTGCGCCGGAAGCGGTCGACGGCGTCGAGGCGATGCTCGACGCGGCGGGCCTGGCGCACCGGAGACTGCCCGCGCAGCGGGCGTTCCACTCCGCGACCATGGACCCGGTGCTCGACGAGCTGAGCGGTCTCGCCGACGCACAACCCCGGTCAGCAGGGCGGATCCGGTTCGCCTCCGACCTCACCGGAGAGCTCGTCCCGCCGGGTGACGAGCTCCCCGTCGGGTACTGGGCACGGCACGCACGCAGCACCGTGCGGTTCGAGGAGGCGGTGCGAGCGGCCTCCCGCGACGGGCGGTGCGTCGTCGTCGAGGTGGGTCCGGGGCAGACGCTGGGCAGGCTCGCGCGGCGCACTCTCGGCGAGGACCGGGCGCGCGTCGTCGTCACGCTGCCCGAGCACCCGCGGCCGGAGGGGATCGAGCAGCTGCGGGCCGCGCTGTACGTGGAGGGGGTCGTACCGTCGCCGCACGCCGCAGCTCCCGAGGACGGGGTGCGTGTGGTGACGGCGCCCCGCTACCCGTTCGGCGGGGACGCGCTGATGTCCCCGAGCGTGCGAGCGAACCTCGACGACCTCTCGCGTCGCCCGGACGGCGACGGCCGTTCCGCGTCGGACCGGGTGGCGCTGCCTGGCGGCGGGTGGGCCTTCGGTTCCACGGTGGAGGGCACGGAGGCGGTCCTCGCGGACCATGCACTGTTCGGCGCGGTCGTTATCCCCGGTGCGTACTGGATCGCGACGACGGTGGATGCGGCCCGACGGCTGCCCGGGAGCCGCCCCGAGGACGCGGCCCGCGTCGTGCTCACCGACGTCGCCTTCTCCCACCCCCTGCTTCCCGGGGGCGTCGTCCACGACGTGACGACCGCGCTCCGTCCGTCCGGGACGGGGTGGAGCTTCGAGGTCTGCTCCCGCCGGCGCGGCGACGTGCACGAGGTCACCCACGCCGTCGGTCGGGTCGAGGTCGTCGCCGCCGGCGCACCGACCGAGCGCAGCGCTGCGTCCTCGGTGCTGCCCGACGGCGACGGGCACGAGATCCTTCGTCGCACCGACTTCTACGGGCAGATGCGTCGACGTGGTCTGGAGCTCGGCGCCGCCTTCCAAGCGGTCGACGAGGTGACGCGACGGGGCGACGGCGTCGCGGAGGGGACCCTGGTGCGGCCCCTGCGCGGCGGTGCCGCCACACACCCTGGGCTCGTGGACGCGTACTTCCAGGTCGTCGCCGCCGCGCTTCCCGACGACGTCGCACGACGGCTCGGTGCTGACGGCCGCGTGCTGGTTCCCGTTGCGGTGGACCGGGCCGAGATCACCCTCTCCCCGTTGCGCGGAGGGCCTGTCGAGGTTTCTCTGACGGCGGTGGAGGACGGGCGGGTCCGGGCGGACGTCGTGGTGGGTGACGAGGCGCGACTCGTGGGCGTGGTGCTGGGTGAGGTGAACCCCGGAGTTCTCGGTCTGGGGGAGCGGTCCGCCGGGCTCGCGCACGAGGTGTCGTGGGAACCGGTGGAGGGCTCGGCACCACCTGCCGAGGAGCGCCACAGGCACGTGCAGGTCAGGGGGGCCGGTCCGGAGGACGACGACCTCGTGGGCAGTCTGGTGGAGGCTCTCGAGTCCGACGGCGTGCCCCGCGTCGAGCCGGGTGCACCGGCCCGGGAGGGCACCGATCTCGTGGTGGCGTTCGCCGCGTCCCCTGAGGTGACGGGGGCGGCGGTCGTCGCTGCAGCGTCTGCGGCGTGCGAGCGGCTGGTGCGCCTCGTGCAGACCCGCGCCCCGGGGACCGGCAGGATCTGGGTCGTCGTGCAGGAGGCCGACCGGGACCCCGTCGCCGCCGCGGTCGCCGCGCTCGCCCGGACGGTCGCCGCCGAGCACCACCTCGTGTTCGGCGGGGTCGTCGACGTCGAGCGGGGCGCCGGGCGTGCCGCGGTCCGCGAGGCGATGCGGGCCACGGTGCTCGCGCGACGACCCGAGCCGCAGGTGCGGGTGGAGGCGCAACGCGTCCTCCGTCCCCGGCTGCGCGCCGTCGCTCCGGCTGCGGTGCCCCGCGCCGTCCACGGCTGCTGGGTCGTGACCGGCGGGTCCGGAGCGATCGCCCGGCACGTGGCGGCGTGGCTCCTGGGTCGTGGCGCGTCGCACGTCGCGCTGCTCTCCCGGCGTGGGGCGCCGACCGGCGCGGGAGCCGAGGACGCTCATCACCCGGGGACGAGCCATCATCGGGTCGACGTCGGGCAGGGCTCGGCGCTCGCGCCCGTGCTCGACGAGGTTCGTGCACGGTACGGGCCCGTGCGAGGGGTCGTCCACGCGGCGGGGTCGCTCGCGGACGGCCCCCTCGTCGAGGTCGGGAGCGACGCGCTCGCGACGGCGATGGTCCCCAAGCTCGCCGGGACCGTCGCGATCCTCGAGCACCTCGACCTCGATGCGGAGGTGCTCCTGTGCTCCTCCGTCGCGGGCACGCTCGGGACCCCGCTCCAGGGCGCCTACGCGGCAGCCAACGCCGGGATGGAGGCGATCGCCAGGGCCGCGCGGGCCCGAGGCCGTGACGTCACCGCGATCGCCTGGGGGCCGTGGTCCGGTGGCGGGATGGTCGACACCGGGAGCTCGGCCGTCGTGATGGAGGGGCTCGGGCTGCGGCTGCTCGACCCCGTCGCCGCGCTCGCGGAGCTCGACGACGTGCGGACCGCGGGCGTCGCTCACCGTGTCGTGGCGGACGCGGAGTGGGACGTGGTCGGACGCGCGTTCGGCAGCACGGTCGTCGCAGGTCTCGTCGGCTCCTCCGCCGGCACCGGGAGCGCGGCGCCGACGGTCGCGCTCGACGAGGAGACCGCGCTCGCCCGGCTCGTCGAGGCCGTCGCGTCGGCGACGGCGATCCCGCCGGCCGCGGTCGATGTCGACGGTCCGCTGGCGAGCCTCGGGGTGGACTCGATCACGACCATCGACCTGCGGGCGCAGATCGCGACGACCACCGGGGTGGAGCTGCCGGTCGCCGTCCTGCTCGGTGGGGCGACTCTCCGGAGCATCGCCGGCCAGATCGTGAACGGGTCTCGCGCCTCCCAGGTGGCCGACGCCTCACCGATCGACCTGGTCCGGGACGTGGAGGACCCGGAGCGGATGCTCGCGGGGCTCGAGGAGATGAGCGACGAGGACGTGGCCCGGGTTCTCGCGCTGCTGGACCCGGACGGGGAGGTGCGGGCGGAGGCGGGCGCGGAAGGCTCCGCCCAGCACCCCGGAACGGCCGACGAGGAGGCTGCACGATGAGCGAGAGGGCACGACTCGCGGCGATCCTGCGAGAGAGGGCGGCGCGCGGCGGTCCTCGGCAGTGGCGGCTCTCGGCGGGGCAGGAGGCGATGTGGCTGCTGGAGAACCTCGAGCCCACGTCCGATCTCCGGATGGGCGAGGCGCTCACGCTGGACGGGCCGCTCGACGTCCAGGCGTTCGACCGGGCTGCGGTCCGGTTGCACGAGCGGCACGCCCTGCTCTCCTCGGTCGTCGTGCACCGCGACGACGGAGACCTCGTGCAGGAGGTACGTCCCGTCCCGGGATCCGTCGTGCGGCTGCGCGCCGACGGACCGAGGACGGAAGGCGAGCTCGACGCCGTGCTCTGCGAGGAGATCGAGCAGGGCTTCGACCTGGCTCGCGAGCGTCCGCTGCGCCTGACGCTCCACCGCCTCGGCCCGGAGCGGCACGTCCTGCTCCTGGTGCTCCACCACGTGGCGGGCGACTTCTGGACGCTCGTCCTGCTGGTGCGCGACCTGCTCGAGCTCTACCGTGCCGAGCGGGAAGGGCGTGCCCCGGACCTCCCGCCGGTGGTCGCGGACTTCGCCGACTTCGCCCGTGCCGAGCGGGCGGAGACCGAGGGGGACCGGCTGGATCAGCATCGGTCCTTCTGGCGAGAGGCGCTGCGCGACGCCCCCGCAGCGCTCCCGTGGCCGTCCGACCCCCGGGCCGCCGCCGATCCCAGTCCGACCGCACTGCACCCGATGGACGTCCCGCAGGAGGTCGCGGACCGCGTGCGTGCGCTCGCGACGCGCCTCGGGGCGACCCGGTACCAGGTCCTGCTCGCGGCGTACGCGGTGTTTCTCGCACGCCACACCGGTGTCCTCGACGTCGTCGTGGGCGCACCCGCGACGCAGCGCGCGGAGTCGCGCTGGCGGGACGTCGCCGGGTACCTCATCAACACGGTCCCCGTGCGGGTCCGCCTGGAGGAGGACCTGTCCTTCGCCGAGGTCGTCCTGCGTGCGCGGGACGCCTCGCTGAGCGCCTTCGAGCACGGGAAGTTCCCGTTCCCGCGCCTGGTGGAGCTCGCTCGGGAGGAGGCGGGCGGGAGCGACCCCGGCCCGGTCGTCGAGACCCTTCTCGTCCATCGAGGGCTGCCGGTGAAGGAGCTCGGTGCCGTCGCGGGCATGGGGCTCGGCTCCGGCGCCCAGGAGATCGTCGTCGACCGTGACGTCATGGCGCGTTCGCGGGACCTTCCCCGTCGTTCGGCCCAGTACCCGCTCGCCCTCTCCTTCGGGGACGTGGACGGGCGTCTGCGGGCGGGCTGGGACTTCGACCCCCGACGCTTCGGACGCTCGACGATGGATCGCTTCTCGGAACGCTTCGTCGAGCTCCTGGCTCGCGCGACCGCAAGCTCGGACGCACCGGTGTCCGAGCTGACCGGACTGTGCGAGCGCGACGAGGCGGACCTTCGCGCCTGGAATCCCGTCGGTCCTCCCCGCACGGGCGGACGTACCCTCCACGCTCGCTTCCTGGAGCAGGCGGAGCGCGACCCGTCGGCGACCGCCGTCGTGTGCGCGGGGGTGCGGCTGTCGTACGGCGAGCTGGCGACGCTGGCGCGCGCGCAGGCAGCGTCGCTGCGGGCGCACGGGGTGCGTCCCGGTGACAAGGTCGCCGTCCACCTGCCCCGGGGCTGGGAGCAGGTCGTCGCCGTGCTCGGCACCGTGATGTGCGGCGCCGCCTACGTGCCGGTCGACCCGTCCCTGCCCGCCGCGCGACGCACCACGGTGCTCGAGCACGGGGACGTCCGGCACGTCCTCGTGCGGGGCGGTGCACCCGACCTGTGGCCACCGTCGTGCGTCTCGGGATGGAGCACGGTCGTCACCGACGTGGAAGCGGCATCGGACGCATCCGCCGACCCCGTGCCCGACGTGCCGTCCGACGCGCTCGCCTACGTGATCTTCACCTCGGGATCCACGGGCGTGCCGAAGGGCGTCATGATCGACCACGCAAGCGCGTGCACCACGTTGGACGAGGTCTCCGACAGGATCGGTGCCGGGCCCGACACACGGGTGCTGGCGATCTCCTCGCTCGGGTTCGACCTCTCCGTGTTCGACGTGTTCGGGGTCCTCGGGGCCGGCGGGACCGTCGTCGTGCCGACGGAGGAGGAGGCGCGCGACCCGTACCGGTGGTGCGAGCTCGTGCGTGCGGAGGCGGTGACCGTGTGGAACTCGGTCCCGGCCCTCGCCCAGCTGGCCGTGGAGCAGGCAGGAGACGGTTCGGCGCTCGCGAGCGTGGGTTGCTACCTCCTCAGCGGAGACTGGATACCGTTGCCGCTCCCGGACGCGGCCCGGCGCAGCTCGCCCGGGGCCCGGGTCCTGAGCCTCGGCGGTGCGACGGAGTGCTCGGTCTGGTCCATCGCTCACGAGGTCGAGGACGTGGACCCTGCGTGGGCGTCGATCCCGTACGGGAGGCCGTTGACGCACCAGACGTTCCACGTGCTCGACGACCGCGGTCGTCCGGTGCCCCCGGGCGTGGTGGGGGAGCTGTGCATCGGTGGTGCGGGTGTCGCGCTGGGGTACGTCGGGGACCCCGAGCGAACGGCGCAGGCCTTCGTCGACGGCGGCCCGCTCGGTCGGCTGTACCGGACCGGGGACCTGGGGCGGCACGGCCCCGACGGTGTCCTCGAGTTCCTCGGCAGGCGCGACCGGCAGGTCAAGGTCAACGGGTTCCGCGTGGAGATCGGCGAGATCGAGTCCGTCCTGCGGGAGGACCCGACGGTCGAGGACGTCCACGTGGTCGCGAGCGACGCGTCGGGCGGGCGCCGCCTGGTGGCCTTCGTCACGGGGCCGGGCGCGGGGGCGGAGCACCTGCGGGCCGTGGCCGCGCGCAGGCTCCCCGCGTACATGGTGCCGGCCGTCGTCCACGTCCTCGACGCGTGGCCGTTGACGACGAACGGCAAGGTAGATCACACGATGCTCGAGGACCTGGCCGCGCGCCGCGGTGTCCCTGAAGGCGCGACGGAGGAGGCCGCACCGGAGCGCGAGGACGACGGGACGCGCGCGCTCGTGGGCGCGGTCCGCGAGCTGCTCGGGGGCGCGGTGCGGGCGACCGACTCCTTCCTGGCCGTCGGAGGTGACTCCGTCACCGCCATCCGCGTCGCCATGGCGCTGCGTCGGGCGGGGCTGCGGGTCGGCGCCGACGACCTGCTGGTCGCCGACGCGCTCGAGGACGTCGTGCTGTACCGCACGGACGACGCCGAGCCCCTCACGGACTCTGTGCCAGCGACGTCCGAGGACGTTCCCCTGACGCCCATGCAGTCGACGATGTACCTGCACTCGGTCGTCGCCGACGACCCCGCGCTCTACTGCGAGCACGTGGTGCTGGAGCTGGACGGGACCGTCGACCGCCTCCGGCTGGAACGTGCGTGGCAGCGGGTCGTCGACGCCGAGCCCGCGCTGCGCGCGCAGGTCTACGAGTCCGGGCAGGGCGGGCTGTACCAGCGCAGCGGACCGCTGGAGGTGGGGATCGACGAGGTCCGGGCGGACGACGACCTCGACGAGGCGGTGTCGCGCCTGGTGGACGAGGACCGGGAACGCGGGATCGACGTCCGCTCCGGGCCGCTGACCTGGTGGCGCCTGGTCCACGCCGGCGGGCGGTGCGCCCTCGTGTGGACGCACCACCATCTGCTGCTCGACGGCTGGAGCCTGCCGATCGTGCTGCGGGCGGTGCTCCGCGCGTACTCTTCGGACGGTCCCGTCGAGCCCGGGTCCTCGCACGCCGAGATCGCGCGCGCCCGGGACGACGCGAGGCGTCGGGGTGCGGCGCAGACGGCGGCGTTCTGGCAGGAGGCACTTGCCGTCGGGGTGCCGGGAACGCGCGTACCCCGGACGCTGCCGGGTGGACGGTTCCGGCACGCGGAGGTCGAGATCGGTCTGGGTGTCGAGCAGACCCGCGCGCTGCACGCCGCGGCGGCGGTGCACAGGGTCACCGTGTCGACGTTCGTCGAGGCGGCCTGGGCGTCGGTGCTCTCGAACCGCACCGGTGACCGTCGTGCCACCTTCGGGCTGACCCTGGCGGGGAGGGACGCGGGTTCGGACGGACTGGACGAGGCGGTGGGGATGTTCGTCAACACCATGCCGCTCGTGGTCGACATCGATCCCTTCCTGCGGCTGCGGGACTGGTTGCGCGGCGTGCAGGGGTCCGCCCTCGCGGCATCGGCGCACGCCGACGTCGCGATCTCGGAGCTCGAGCGCGAGGTCCTCGGCCGCGACTCGCGGGGAGGTGGGCTCTTCGACTCCGTGCTCGTCTTCGAGAACCTCCCTCTGGACGACGTCGGTCCGGGCGGTGCAGGGCTCGTCCCGGGCAGGCTCCGGTTCACCGAGGTCCTCGGGATGCCGCTCGCGGTCTACGCCTTTCCCGGGCGTTCCCTGACGCTGCGGCTCGCCTACGACTCCTCGGCCTGGGACGAGGACTGGGCTGCCGGGGTGCTGGACGAGCTGCGAGCGGCGCTCGCGGCGCTCGTCGGTGCCGACCCGGACGCTCGCCTCGGACGCGCGCTGCGCGCACAGGCGGTCGCGGCAGGCGCGGCCTCCGACGGCCGCGCTCTGCGGGGACCTGAGCGCGAGCGCGAGTCCGAGGCCGCGGACGTCGTCGACCGGGTCCTCGCCGAGTCACGGCACGGACCCGGACGAGTCGCCGTCGAGGATGCCGTCGACCGGTACACCTACGGCGAGCTGGTCGAGGCGGCCGAAGCCGTGGCGAGCGCGCTGCTCGCCGCCGGGGCGACGACCGAGGACGTCGTCTCGGTCGTCTCCCCGCGTTCCGCCAGGGGGGTCGTCCTCCTGCTGGGCGTCCTGCTCGCGGGCGCCGGATACGCACCGAGCACCCCGGGACGTGCGCGGATCGTCGGAGACCTCGTCCTGGTCGGTTCCGCGGCGGACCTCCCCGCGGAAGGTGTGCCGGCACACGTGCGTGTCGTCGTCGACGACGGGCGCGGCCGGGGGTCGCAGGAGGGCGGCGAGCAGCAGCGACCGGTCCGCCGTGCGCCCGGATCGGTCGCGTACGTGGTGCACACCTCCGGATCGACCGGGACCGCCCGGGGAGTCGTGGTGGAACGCGGAGCGCTCGCCGCGTTCGTCGACGCCGGAGCGAAGCGCTACGGGCTCGACCGGACGGACCGCGTGCTGCACTTCGCCACCCCCGAGTTCGACGCCGCCGTCGAGGAGGTCTGGTGCACCCTCGCGACAGGCGGCTCGCTCGTGGTGCGCGACGAGACGTGGACGGACTCGGTGGACGCCTTCCTCGCGAGGGCGGAGCAGACGCGTTGCACGGTGCTCGATCTGCCGACGGCCTTCTGGGCGGAGGTGGTGGCGCACCTGCGTGCCTCGGACCAACGGCTCCCGTCCAGCGTGCGTCTCGTCGTGGTCGGGGGTGACGCGATCCCTGCCGGAGCGCTGGAGAGCTGGCCGGTCGTCGGCGCCTCCGCACGTCTCGTCAACAGCTACGGGCCGACGGAGACGACGGTCGTCGTCACGACCGGGGAGCTGGTATGAGGCCTCTGACGTGCGTGCGTCCGGCGAGCACCGGCAGGCCATGGGTCTTCCTGCCGTTCGCCGGGGGCAGCGGTGACTGGTACCGGTCCTGGGTGCAGTGGCTCCCGCCGGAGGACGGCGTCTGGGTGGCGAACCTCCCCGGCAGGTCTCGTCGACCGGCGGATCCCGCCCTCGTCGACCCCGAGGCGGTGGTCCACGAGCTCTCGGCCGCCGTCCGCGTCCTCCAGTCGCCGCCCGTGCTGTTCGGGCACAGCCTCGGAGCGCTGCTCGCCCACGCCGTCGCGAGGTCGCTCGAGAACTCAGGACGCCCCGTGCGCCTGGTCGTGCTCTCGGGAGCCGGGCCGTCGGTCGGGGTTCGGCGCAGCGACGACCTCGACGACGCAGCTCTCGTGGCATATCTCGCGGACCTGGGCGGTACGCCGCCGGAGGTCCTCGCGCACCCGGAGATGCTCGAGCTCGTCCTGCCGGGCCTGCGCGCAGACCTGCGGCTCGCCGCGGCGTTCGGCGAGCCGCGCCTCGTACGCGCTCCGGTCCTCGCCCTCGCGGGAGCGCAGGACGCGACTGCACGGCCCGAGGAGGTCGCGGGCTGGGCTCCTCGCTGCGAGCGCTGGGAGGGGCTGCGGGTGTTCGACGGTGGACACTTCTTCCTCGATGACCACGCACGTCAGGTCGTCGGAGCCGTCCATGAGGTGCTCGTCCGGACGGACGAGCCCGCACCGCACTACGCGCAGGAGGTGCGATGAGCACGGAGCGGACGACCGGGCCGGCGACCGGGCCGACGACCGGGCCACCCCGGGACGCCGTGGCGTCGCAGCAGCCAGGGGCCCGTCGATCTGTCGCGTTGCTGGTCGCGTCGGCCGCGCTCGTCGCGGCGGTGCTGTTCGGCGGGCGCCCCGACGCCGCGGCGGTGATCCTCGCGGTCGCCGTGGCGGTGGCGGTCGTCGCGCGACCCGAGGTCGAGGACTCGGCCGGGCGTCCGGTGTCGGGTGCACGGAGCGTGGCGGTCCTCGTCCTGTGCCTGCTCGCGGCACTGTGGCTGCTCCGTGGGGCTGGTACGGCGCTCGAGGCCGTGGGAGTCACGGGGGCGGGAACCGTCGGCCTGTGGCCCTTGCCGCTGGTGCTCGCGGTCGGTCTGTACGCGCTGGTGAGCCGGTTCGTGAGGGTCGGGCTCGTCCGGGACTGGTTCTCGCGCGGCACGGTCGCGCGGCCCGGGGTGGTGCTCACACTGGCTGTGGTCCCCGTGTCCGCGCTCGCCCTCGTGGTGTGGGCGTGGGCCGCAGGTGAGGACGGCAGCGGGCACGAGGCGTACCTGAGCCTGGTCCGGGACGCGTCGCCGGTCGTCCTCGTCGCCGGCGCCCTCGGGTTCGCGTTCGTCAACGCCGCCGCGGAGGAGCTCGCGTACAACGGCGTGCTGCAGCGTGCGCTCGGTCTGGAGGTGGCCGCGGTCTGGGCGGTGCTGGCTGCCGCCACGGTGTTCGGGGCGTCGCACTGGTTCGGGTTCCCCAGCGGGTGGTGGGGCGTCGCGCTCGCCGGGGTCTACGGGGCGATGCTCAGCGTCCTGCGGCAGGTGAGCGGTGGCCTGCTGCTCCCGTGGGTCGCCCACGTGCTCGCCGACCTCACGATCATCACGATCTTGGTCGTGGTGGTCTAGCGACTCCCGCCCGATGGAGACCGCCATGTCACGGCGCCCGTGAAGGGCGGCGGAAGGACGAGGTCGGCCAGGGCCCATCCGGGACCGGGGGACCGCGGTTCCAGGCCGGCACCGAGGTCGTCCGTGGCGAGGTCGCGCGAGAGCCCCGTGCCGAGCGCCTTGAGGTAGGACTCCTTGCGGGTCCAGGCGCGGGCGAACGCGGCGGCCTGTGCCTCGGGAGGGTGCGCTCTGATCTCGTCACGCTCGTGCGGGTGGAGGCTGTCGACGACCTCGCGGACCACGGCAGGTCGGTGCGTGCCCTCGAGGTCGACCCCGACCGTCGTCGACGAGATCGCCACGGCGAACGCGCCGCGGGTGTGCGTGAGCGAGAACTCGGGCCCGCCCTCGAGCACGGGCCGGCCGTGAGGGCCGGAGCACGAGGGACACGGTGCACGGTCCAGGGTGACTCCGCCGGGTTCGAGCTCCGGCCGTGCCTGGGCGAGCAGGAGTCGGAGCACGACGTGGGACACCGCGTAGGTCGTGCGGTCGATCTCGTGGAGGAGCCGCTCGGCGTGCTCGCGCTCCTCGACGTCGAGCACGGAGGCTGCGAGCGGCATGATCGCGGACGCACAGCTCTCGACGGTGCCCCACCAGACGGCGGGGGCCGCGTCGGCCGTCGTCGGGAGCGACCGAGTCCCCAGGGGCGCGCGTCGCAGACCGTCGAGCGCAGCACCGGCCGCCGGAGCGTCGTCGGACAGGTGCACCGTTCTCCTCGCCCTTCCGCAGCGTCAGCCAGGTCCGGTACCGGCAGGGTCAGGGCTGGCGTACGGTACCGCCGCGGACCAGCATAGGGGTGCGGGTGTCGGACGCCCGTGCCGCGCCGTCGGGCGACGTACACGGCGCCTCCGGGAGGAGCGCGAGCCCGCGGCACCACAGGAGGAGCTGATCGGATGGCCACGACGGACGACCGCATCACCGCACGGCAGTTCCACGACAGCGACGGCGTCGAGGACTGGCGGTTCATCCTCGGGACGGTGCAGACGCTGTTCCGCACCGGGTCGTTCACCGCGGGGGTGGAGCTGGTCGACGCGATCGGCGAGCTCGCCGAGGCGGCGAACCACCACCCGGACGTGGACCTGCGCTACGGGACCGTGACGGTCCGGCTGTCCTCGCACGACGTCGGCGGTGTCAGCACGCGCGACGTCGCGCTCGCGCGGCAGGTCTCCGCCGCGGCGCGCGAGCTCGACCTGGTCGCGGACCCGACGGCGGTGCAGGACCTCGAGATCGCGATCGACACCCTGGTCGGCTCGGCGGTCCAGCCGTTCTGGCGCGCGGTCCTCGGATTCGACGAGGGCTCCCCGGAGCTGCCCGCGCCCGACCTCCACGACCCGACGGCCCACGGCCCCGCGTTCTGGTTCCAGCAGATGGACGCGCCGCGCGAGCAGCGCAACCGCATCCACGTGGACGTGACCGTGCCGCACGACGTCGCCGAGGCGCGCGTCACCGCGGCCATCGCCGCGGGCGGGCACCTCGTGTCCGACCGTCGCGCGCCCGCCTTCTGGGTCCTCGCCGACGCCGAGGGCAACGAGGCGTGCGTCTGCACGTGGCAGGCGCGCGACTGACCGCCGTCCCGCACGTCGGCACCCGGTGAGACGCGCGCGACCGCGCCGGGTGCGCCTGAGACCCTGGTCCCATGAGAGCCGGTCCCGTGAGTTCCCCGCGTCGTCGGAGGCCCGCCGCCGCCGTCGTCCCGCTCCTCGTCGCCACGGCCTGCGTCGTCGTGCTCGGCGCGTGCTCGACCGGCGCCGAGCCGGGTCCTCGGCCGACGACGTCGGCCGCGACCCCGACCCCGTCGGCGGAGCCCGACGACGCGACGAGCGCGACCGACGCGCCGACGGAGGCGACCGACGACGCGGACGACCCGCTCGCGGACCGGCCGTCGGAGCCGCCCGCGCAGGCGGTCGACGCCGGCACGGTCGCCGCCGGTGCGCCCGCCGTCGTGAGCGGTACGGGGAGCGCCGAGGTGTCGTTCGTGCGCGACGGCGAGTTCGCCGTCGTCGTGCACCTCGACTGCGGCGACTGCGCCGGGACGCGCGCGTTCATGGCGCCCACGGACGTCACCCCGTACCCCGGCACCCTGGGCGAGGCGACGGGCTCCTACCTCATGGACGTGTTCGAGGACTCCGCGCCGCAGCAGTCGATCTGGCTCGAGACGCCGGGGGACTGGTCGGTGCGGCTCGAGAGCTGGAACGACCTGCCGCCCGTGACGGGAGCGCAGTCGGGCACCGGCTCGACCGTCCTGCGGCTGGACGGCACCGCGGCGAGCGCCGAGGTCGCGTGGACCCCGGCCGGGCCGGAGGACTCCTTCCAGGGCCGGTACTTCGGCGTCACGCGCGAGGCGTCGCGCGTGTTCGGCGACACCGAGGCGTTCACCGAGACGTTCGACCTCGTGCTGCCCGGCGTCCTGGCCGTGAAGACCGCGGGCACGTGGAGCGTGACCCCGCAGGGCTGACGCCGCGCGTCCGTGCGGGGGTCAGGCGCGCGCGACGACGAGCTCGTCGTAGCCCGGGACCAGCACGCGCCGCTTGGCGCGGCGGGACACCACGCGCAGGGGCGCGCCGTCGTCGAACAGGGCGTGCAGCAGCGCGGCGATCTCGGCGCGCGCGAGCGCGGCGCCGAGGCACAGGTGGCGCCCGGCGCCGAACCAGAGCTGGCGCGTCTCGCGCACGTAGGGGCGGTCGGCGCGGAAGGGGCCCGCGGCGACGTTCGCGGCCCACGTGAGGATCATGACGCGCTCCCCGGCGCGCAGCGTGCGCCCCGCGACCTCGACGTCCGCGGAGACGCCGCGCCCGATGACCGACGCCGGGCTGGTCACGCGCAGGCCCTCGCGCACCGCGTTCTCGACGGCGTCGGGCTCGCCCGCGGCGCGCTCGACGGGGTGCGCGCGCTCGTCGGCCATGAGCCGCAGCAGGCGGTGCTGCTCGCCCGTGTCGACGAGGAGCGCGGTCGTGCGGGCCATCGCGGACGCCGACGTCTCCGTGCCCGCGACCATGAGCAGGCTCGCGAGCCCCGTGGTCTCCTCCAGCCCCAGGCCGAGCTCGCGGCACCGGCCGAGCAGGCGGTCGGCGGGGGCGTGCCGCCAGCCGTCGGGTACGCCCCGGGTCAGCTCGGCGACGATCTCCTGCGCCGCGGTGACCTGCTCCGGCGAGAGGTACGTCGAGCCCGCGCTGCCGAGCGCGATCGACGCGAGGCGCTCTCCCGTCGCGAAGGCCGCGAGCGCGTCGTCGTCGCCCGGGACGACCGCGGACCCGCCGTCGGGGGCGGCCGCGCCGCCGGGCGTCGGGATGCCGAGCAGGGAGATCATCATCCGCCCCACGAGCACGCGCGCGAGCCGGCCGACGTCGACCGTGCCGCCCGCCGCGAGACTCCGCCTCGCGTCGTCGAGGGCGACGGACCACGCGCCGTCGACCAGCGCGGCGGCGCTCGCCTCGGTGAACAGCTCGCGCGAGCGCGTGCGCAGGTCGTGGTGGCCCGGGCCGTCGAAGAGGTCGAGCACCCAGTCGCCGAGGATCTGCGCCCACAGGTGCCCGACCCCGCCCTCGCCGACGATCGTGAAGTGCCGGTGGTCGGTGAGGACGCGGCGCCCGACCGTCGGGTCGGCGGTGACCCAGCCGAGCCCCGGGACCTTGCGCAGACCGCCGCCCGCGCGCGCTCCCGCGAGCGCCCCGCCCGCGAGCAGGACGCCGGCCATCGCGGGCCGCGCGGCGGCGAGCACCTGCAGCTCGCGCCGGGTCGTGGGCAGGGCACGGCGCCGGTGCGCGGTCTCCGGCGGCGAGGTCGTGGTCGCGGTCACCGGGCCAGTGTGGCGCACGCCGAGCCCGCCCGGGGGCGCGCGCCGCGATCTGGCGATGGGCACTTCACCCCATCGGATCCTGTGGACGACCGCCGTCGGAGCGGGTCTGCTTGGCTACTGTGTCGCGCGTGCCAGACAACCTCGCCGGGACGGCGTCCCGCCCGCCCCTCGCTCCGCCGACGGCGGTGCTCGCCGCGGTCGGCGTCCACCTGCCCGAGCGCACGGTCGACGTGCGCGAGGCGGAGCGCGACCTCGCGGCGCGCAACCCGGGCGCGGCGCCGCGCGTGCCGATGGTCTCGCGCCTCACGGGCGTGCGGCAGGTCCACGTGCTCCCGGACGACTGGGACGCGTCCGACCTCGCGGTGGCGGCCGCGGAGAAGCTGCTCGCGACCGAGGGGCTGGCGACCGACGACGTCGACCTGCTGCTCTTCGCGTCGGCGAGCCAGGACATGGTCGAGCCCGCGACGAGCCACATCGTCGCCGCGAAGCTCGGCGTCCGGGCGCCGGTGATGGACGTCAAGAACGCGTGCAACTCGGTGCTCAACGCGATCGAGGTCGCGGAGGCGCTCATCGGCACCGGGCGCTACGCGACGGTCCTGATCGCGTCGGGCGAGGCGCCGTCGCGCGCGGTGCGCTGGGACGTCCCTGACCGCGCCACGTACCTGCTCTCCGCGCCGGGCTACACGATGTCCGACGCCGGGGCGGCGGTCCTCGTGCGCCGCGCCACCGCCGTCGAGGCCGAGGCGCGCGACGTGGACGGCGAGCCCGCGCCGCGCGGCATCCTCGCGAGCGCGTTCGGCGCCGAGTCCACGCACTGGGACGTCGGCATGCTCCCGGGCGGCGGCACCGCGCACCCGCGCGACCTCGAGCGCACCTACTTCGAGATCGACGGGTCGCGCCTGCGCGACGCGTTCCTCGCGCTGGGCCCGGGTGTCGTCCTCGACGCGCTGGGTCGTGCGGGCCTCGGGTGGGACGACGTCGCGCTCGTCGCGGTCCACCAGGTCGCCGTCGCGTACCTCGACGACGTGCACGCCGCCCTCGGTCTCCCGACGGGCCGCACGCTCGTCACCGTCGCTGACCACGGCAACGTCGCCTCCGCGACGCTCCCGCTGCAGCTCGCCACCGCGCTGGAGACCGGCCGGGTCGGGCCGGGGGACGTCGTCGTGCTCGTCGGGCTCGCCGGCGGCATCAGCATCGGCGCGACGGTGGTGCGGCTGTGACCGCGCGCCGGTTCACGCGGCACGTCGCGAGCCCGCAGCGGCTCGCGGTCGTCGTGCCCGCGCGCGACGAGGCACACGGGATCGTCGCGACGCTCGAGGCGCTGCGCGACCAGCAGGACACCGACTTCGACCTCGTCGTCGTCGACAACGGGTCGTCGGACGGGACGGGCGACCTCGTCCGCGCGACCGCCGCGGCGTGGGGCATGACGCGCTGGCGCGTGGTCGACGAGCCGCAGAAGGGCACGGGCGCCGCGGCCGACACGGGGATGCGCGCGGCGATCGAGCAGGGGGCGACGCACCTCGCCCGCACGGACGCCGACTGCTTGCCCCGCCCGGACTGGACCCGGCGCGTGCGGGCGGCGTTCGCGAGCGGGCACGACCTCGTCGCGGGACGGCTCGTGGCGCGGACGGACGACCGGCCGGTCTCGCGCGTCCAGCAGGGGGTGCTGTCGGCGGCGGTGAGCGTGGCGAGCACGTTCGGTCGCTTCCGGCCCGGCAACCAGGACCCGTCCTACCTCGGCCCGTACGTCATGGCGCCGGGCTGCAACATGGCGATCACCGCCGAGCTCTACGAGGCCGCGGGCGGGTTCCCGCGCACCGCGATCGAGGACGTCCACGAGGACCGCGCGCTCGTCAACGCGGTGCGGCGCCTGACGCGGCGGTACGGCGCGCACCGCGAGGTCGTCGTGCTCGCGTCGGCGCGGCGCGCGCACGCGTGGGGCCTCGTGCGCACGCTCGGCTGGTACGCCGACCACCGGTACCGGCCCGAGGTCGTGGACATCCGATGACGGCGACGACGGTCGCGCCCTCGTCCGCCGGGCGCGTCGCGGCGATGCGGTGGGAGGAGCGCGTCCAGCGCGGGGCGCACCCGCTCGTCTACCCGGCGATCCGGGCGCTCCGCCACCGCGGACCCGTGGTGCGGGTCCCCGGCATCGGGGTGGTCGTGTCCGACGCCGCGACCGCGCGGGCCGTGCTGCTCGACACCGAGCGGTTCACCAAGGTGGGCCCGGGGTCGCCGTCGGACCTGTGGACGCCCGTGCTCGGGCCGTCCGTGCTGCTCAACATGGAGGGCGCCGACCACGCGCGGCTGCGCCGCGCGCTCTCCGGGCTCTTCACCCCGCGGGCGGTGCGGGATCTCGTGGCGGTCAGCGTCCCGGACGTCCTCGCCGGGCTCGCGCCGCGCCTGCTCGCGGGCGAGCGCGTCGACCTCGTCGCGGAGACCGCGACCATGGCGGGCACCGTCATCTGCGCCATGACCGGGCTGCCGCCCACCGACGCCGCCGTGCGCAAGGCGATGACGGCAGCGCAGTCCGTCGTCGGGCTGGTGAGGCTGCACCGGCGCAGCCTCACGCCCGCGCAGGTGCGGCACGCGCGGGCCGTCCTCGCCCGGCTCTCCGCCCCGGCGCGCGACGCGTACCGGGACGGCGACCCCGCGACAGTGCCGGGGCGCATGCGCGAGCTCGGGCTCTCGGAGGACGAGGCGATGGGCGCGGTCGGCGCGTTCGTCCTCACCGGGACGGAGACGATCCAGTCGTTCGTGCCGCGCCTCGTCGCGCTCACGGCGGACACGGGCTGGCTCGACCGGCTCCTGGCCGCGCCGCCCGGTCCTGAGGGCGCGGCGCTGCGCGGGCGCGTCGTCGAGGAGGCGCTGCGGGTCACGGCCCCCACGCCCGCGATGCTGCGCGCGGTGCGGACCGACGCGACCGTGGGCGACGTCCGCGTCCGCGCGGGGGACCGGGTCGTGATCGCGACGATCTCCTGCTGCAAGGACGCGGGCCCCTTCGACCCGGACGCACCCGTCGACCCGGCCGTGCGGCACCTGTGGTTCGGCGCCGGCCCGCACTTCTGCCTCGGCATGCCGCTCGCCATGGCCCAGGTCGACGCGGTGCTGGACGCCCTGCGTCCCGTCGCCGCGGCGGGGCGAGGCCTCGAGGTCACCGAGCGTGCCGTCGCGCGCGGGGTGCTCATCCCCGCGTACCGCTCGCTCGTCGTGCGGGCGGCCGGCGGCGCGGTGGGTGCGTCGGGCGGGGCCGAGCGCCCGGTCACGGGACCCGCCGCGTCGCCCCCGGGGGAGGCGGCGTGACCGCGCCCGACGACGCGGCCCGCCACCTGCTGGACCCGATCCTCGAGCGGGGCGCACCCGGGCACCCGTCCGCGGACGCCGTCGCGCTCCGGCGCTGGACCCGGCCGGGTCGTCGGGGCGCGCGCGTGCGCGAGGAGGTCACGTACGCCGACCTCGCGCGCCGCGTCGAGGCGACCGCGACGGCGCTCGCGGCGGACGGGCTCGCGCCTGGCGACCGGGCGCTGTTCTCGGTGCGTCCCCGGCCGGAGGGCGTCGTGCTCGCGTTCGGGGTCGTCCGTGCGGGCGGCACGATCGTGTTCGTCGACCCCGGCTCGACGCCCGAGCTGTTCACGGCGCGCGTGGGCGCGGCCGGGCCGTCGCTCGCGACCACCGAGTCGCTGTTGTACGCGGTGTCCCGGGGGCCGCTGCGCCGTCTGGCCCGCTCGCGCGGCCTGCTGCTGCCGGACTACGCGAGCCTGCCGCTGCGACACGTGCACGCGGGGCCGTGGCTCCCCGGGGTGCCGCGCGGCTCGCGTGCGGCCCGCCGCCTCGCCGCCGGCCCGGTCGACCGTGCGGCGCTGCCGACGCTCGACCCGGACCGCGAGGCCCTGACCGTCTTCACGTCCGGCACGACGGCGCAGCCCAAGGCCGTCGTGCACACGGCCGGGTCGCTGCTCGCCGGGTGCGACCTGCTGCGGGACGTGTTCGCGCTCGCGCCGCGCGACGTCGTGCATACCGACCAGATGCTGCTCGGCGTCCCGGCGCTCCTCGCGGGCGCGACGTGGTCCGTGCCCGCCGACCCGCCGAGCCGCGACATCGTGACGTTCGGACGCCAGCTCGACGGCGCCGCGGGCACCTACCTCGTGCCCGCGGACGTCACGGCGCTGCTCGACGCCGTCGTGGACGGGACGGTGCCCGCGCGCGGTCCGCGCGTCGCGCTCGTCGGCGGAGCCCCCGTGACGCGAGCCCTGCTGGCGCGCGCGACGCGCGTCCTGCCCGGCACGCGCTGGGTCGCGGTGTACGGGATGACGGAGATCCTGCCCGTCGCGGTGGTCGAGGCCCGGGAGAAGCTCGCGCACGCGGGGGACGGCGACCTCGTCGGCGTGCCGCTGCCCGGCACGGTCGCGCGCCTCGACCCGGTGGAGGACGACGGGCCGGACGACCCGGCGGACGGCCCCGCCGACGGCGGCGCGGACGTCGTCGGCGAGCTCGTGCTGTCCGGCCCGTCGCTCATGGCGGGCTACCTGCACGACCTCGACGCCCCGGCGCGCGGCAGGGGAGCGCGGGTCGCGGAGCACCGCACCGGCGACCTCGCGCGGCTCGACGACGGGGGGAGGATCGTGCTCGTCGGCCGCACGCGGGACATGATCATCCGCGGGACGACCAACATCTACCCGGGCCTGTTCGAGCCGCGCGTCGCGGCGCTCGACGGCGTCGGCGAGGCGGTCCTCGTCGGCGTGCCGCAGGTGGACGGGGACGAGCGGGTCGCGCTCGTGGTCACCTCGTCGGTCGGCTCGACGGGCACCTCGACGGGCACCTCGACGGGCTCGGTGACGGGCTCGGTGACCGACGGCGCGCCGACCCGTCGTGCGCGGCCCGACGGCGCCGTCGGCCTCGACCCGGACCACCCGCTCGTCGCGCGGGTGCGCACGGCGCTGCCGGGCGTGCTCGACCACGACGCGCTGCCCGACGTCGTGCTGCACGCCGACCGCGTCCCGCTCGCGGGGCGCTCGCGCAAGCCCGACCGCGCGGCGCTCTCGCGCGCCGCCGCGCCGTTCGTGCCCGCCGAGCCGGCCGCCGCCGGCCGCGACGCGCGCGGTGCCGTCGCGTGAGGGTCGTCGTCACCGGGGCGTCGGGGTTCGTCGGGGGAGCGGTCGCCCGCGGCCTCGTCGCCGACGGCCACGACGTCTGGACGTCCTCCCGTCGCGACCCCGGTGTCCCGGGCACCCGGCACCTCGCGTGGGACCTCACCGCCGGTCCGCTCGCGGACCCGCCCGCGGTGGACGCCGTCGTGCACGCGGGCGCCGCCGTGTCCGACTGGTGCGCGCTCGACGTCGCGCGCGCGACCAACGTCGGCGGGACGCTCGCGGTGCGCGACACGTTCCCGGGTGCGCGGTTCGTGCACGTGTCGTCCGGCAGCGTGTACGACCCGTTCCGCCCGAGCATCCGCGCACGCGAGCAGGAGGCGCCCGTCGCCCGGTACCTCGACGCCTACGGGACCACCAAGGCGGAGGCCGAGCGCGCGCTCGCCCGCGACGTCGCGCACCACCCCGACCGGGGCGCGGTCGTCGTGCTGCGCCCGCACGCCGTCTACGGCCCCGGGGACACGACGCTGCTCCCGCGGGTCGAGGCCGCCGTCCACCGCGGGCGCCTCGTCCTGCCCGGAGGGGGCCGCGTGCTCCAGTCGTTGACGCACGTCGACACGCTGCTCGCCGCGGTGCGCGCCGCCGTCGCGCTGCCCGACGACGCGGCCCGCGCGCCCGGACGCGGGGAAGGACCGAACCGCGGGCTGCTCGTCGCGAACGTCGCCGACGCCGAGCCGGTCGTGCTGCGCGACGCGCTCGTCGACGCGCTGCGCCGCCGCGGTACCGACGTCCGGGTCGTCGCCGTCCCGGTCCGCCCCGCGTGGGTGCTCGCGGGCGCGGTCGAGACGGCCGCGCGGCGGCTGCGACGTCCCGAGCCGCCGCGCCTCACGCGGTACGCGCTGAGCCACCTCGCGATGGAACGCACCTACGACCTCACGGTCCTGCGCGACGTGCTGGGCGTCGACCCTGCCCCGACCTCGTTCGTGGGCGCCACGGACTGGTGAAATGGTGCTGCGCGCGAGAGGGCGCAGCGACCAGGATGGACCCATGAACGCGCCGCCCCGTCCGAGGCCCGCCGCGTCGGGAGAGACCGTCACCCTCTGGCGCCCGACCGGTCCCACCGAGCTCGACCTGGTGCGGCAGTCCGGCTGGCGCGCCTGGCCTCCGCGGCTCCCGGAGCAGCCCATCTTCTATCCGGTCCTCGACGAGGACTACGCGGTCCGGATCGCCCGGGACTGGAACGTCCCGGCGTCCGGTGCGGGATACGTGACGCGCTTCGAGGTGCGCCGGACGTTCCTCGACGAGTTCGACGTGCAGCAGGCAGGCGGCGAGACGATCCTCGAGTACTGGATCCCGGCCGAGCGCCTCGACGAGCTCAACGCCAACATCGTCGGACGGATCCAGGTGGTGCGGACCTTCGGTCAGGACCCCGGCGACGATCGTCCGGCATCCCACCCCGAGGCGCCGTCCCCGTCGAGCCCGTCGCTGCCGTGACCGCTCCGCGCTGCGCTACGGGCGCTGCCACCGGGCGTCGGGACGGTCGAGCAGTGGGTCGACGACGTCGACGTCCTCATGGACCCCGGCCGTCGCGTCGCCGCGCCGCGCGGCGTCGGGCAGGCTGGGACCACGACCCCGTGACTCGAGAGGAAGCCGTGCGATGACCTCGTCCGCACCCACCCCGGACGCCCGGCCCCGTGGCGGGTGGCCCGGCGCCGAGACGCCCGGCGACGCGCCCTGGTGGACGCGCTCGGTCGTCTACCAGGTGTACCCGCGCTCGTTCCAGGACTCCGACGGCGACGGGGTCGGGGATCTCCCCGGGATCACCCGGCGTCTCGACCACCTGGAGCGGCTGGGCGTGGACGTCGTGTGGCTGTCCCCGGTGTACCGGTCGCCGCAGGCGGACAACGGGTACGACATCAGCGACTACGAGGACGTCGACCCGCTGTTCGGGTCGCTCGCGGACCTCGACGCCCTGATCGAGGGCCTGCACGCACGGGGCATGAAGCTCGTCATGGACCTCGTCGTGAACCACACGAGCGACGAGCACCCGTGGTTCGTCGAGTCGCGCTCGTCCGCCGACAGCCCGCGGCGCGACTGGTACTGGTGGCGTCCCGCGCGCGCCGGCATGGAGCCGGGAGCACCGGGCGCCGAGCCGACCAACTGGCGCTCGTTCTTCGGCGGGAGCGCGTGGCGGTTCGACGAGGCGACGGGGGAGTACTACCTGCACCTGTTCGACACCAAGCAGCCGGACCTCAACTGGGAGAACCCGGAGGTCCGCCACGCGGTCTACGCCATGATGCGGCGGTGGCTGGACCGCGGCGTCGACGGGTTCCGCATGGACGTCATCAACCTCGTCTCCAAGGACGTCGCGCCCGACGGCTCGCTGCCCGACGGCGAGGTGCACTGGGGGACGTTCGGCGACGGGAGCCCGCACTACACGGACGGGCCGCGCGTGCACGAGTTCCTGGCCGAGATGCACCGCGAGGTGTTCGCCCCGTACCTCGCGCAGGGCCGCGAGATCCTCACGGTGGGGGAGACGCCGGGCGTCACCGTCGAGCACGGCGTCCGGTACACCGACCCCGACCGTCGCGAGGTCGACATGGTGTTCCAGTTCGAGCACATGGGCATCGACCACGGCGCGACACGCTACGACCCGGTCCGGTGGGACCTCGCCGACCTCAAGGCGACGCTCGGCCGGTGGCAGGCCGGCCTCGCCGACCGGGGCTGGAACGCCCTCTACTGGGACAACCACGACCAGCCGCGCGTCGTGTCGCGCTTCGGCGACGACTCGCCCGCGCACCGCGTCGCGTCGGCCAAGGCGCTCGCGCTCCTGCTGCACCTGCACCGCGGCACGCCGTACGTCTACCAGGGCGAGGAGCTCGGGATGACGAACGCGCCGTTCACGCGCGTCGACCAGTACCAGGACGTCGAGTCGCTCGGGTACTTCCGCGAGCTCACGGGCCGCACGGGCGGACCGCGGCTGCGCACCGACGGCGAGATGCTCGCCGTGCTCGCGCACGCGAGCCGCGACCACGCCCGCACGCCCGTGCAGTGGGACGCGACCGCGAACGCCGGGTTCACGACCGGGACGCCGTGGCTCGAGGTGAACCCGAACCACACCACGATCAACGCGGAGGCCGCGTGGGCCGACGAGGACTCGGTCCTGCACTTCTACCGGCGGCTCGTCGCGCTGCGTCGCGACGAGCCGGTCGTCGCGCTCGGCGACTTCCACATGCTCCTCCCGGAGCACGAGGCGGTCTACGCGTTCACGCGCGGCCTCGACACGACGCGGACGGACGGGACCGTCGTGCGCGACGAGCTGCTCGTCCTCGTGAACGTGGGCGGCCAGCCCCAGGACGTGCCGGACGACGTCCTCGCCGGCTGGGAGGACGCGTCGACCCTGGTGGCCACGCACCCGGGCGGGCCCGACGCCGGAGGTCGGCCGGGCGCCGTCGGGCACCTGCTGCCGTGGGAGGGGCGGGTGCTCCGCCGGGTGGGCGAGGACGCCGCACGTCCCAGTGCGTGAGACGGCCGCCTCGACACGTGACATCCCTGGGACATGGGCGTACAGTCCCAGACGTGCAGACGATCCTCCTTGTAGTACTTCCTGAGCGCGCCGGCTGAGGCCACGCCACCAGGCTTCGTCAGCGCGCTCACCCCTCGTCCAGCCCGGCATCCCGGGTCCGAGGGGTTTTTTGTTGCCACCACAACGCCACCAGCACGGCAGACAGACCGCGGCAGGCCCCACCCGGCCACCGCGAGCGCCGCACCCGCGAGACCCGCGAGGACCGGCACCCGCACACCGCGACCAGCACGACCGCACCACCACGGTCGGCTCCGGTTCCCGGCGGCGCGCCCCACGGGGCGCCCGCCGGGCCGAGGCCACGACACGCAGGAGACACCATGGCCCAGGGTCCCACCCCGGCACCTCCGCGACCGGGCGCCCCGACGCCCGCCGCCGCGGCGCCGAAGCCCGCCCCGACACCCGCGTCGGTCGCCCCGCGCGGCGACGTCCGGCGCGCCGCCACGGCTCGACCGGCCGGCAGCACGCAGGGCACCTCGACCGGTGAGGAGATGACCGGCGCGCAGTCGATCGTCCGCTCCCTCGAGGAGGTCGGCGCCGAGGTCGTCTTCGGCATCCCGGGTGGCGCGATCCTCCCGACGTACGACCCGCTCATGGACTCGCAGCGGTTGCGCCACATCCTCGTCCGCCACGAGCAGGGCGGCGGCCACGCCGCGCAGGGCTACGCCCACGCGACCGGGAAGGTCGGCGTCACGATGGCGACCTCGGGCCCGGGCGCGACCAACCTCGTCACTCCCATCGCCGACGCGAACATGGACTCGATCCCGCTCGTCGCGATCACGGGTCAGGTCGCCGAGTCCCTGATCGGCACGGACGGGTTCCAGGAGGCGGACATCGTCGGCATCACCATGCCGATCACCAAGCACTCCTACCTGGTGACCGACCCGGCGGACATCCCGCGCACCATCGCGGAGGCCTTCCACATCGCCTCCACCGGTCGGCCCGGTCCGGTGCTCGTGGACATCGCGAAGTCGGCGATGCAGTCCCGGACCACGTTCTCGTGGCCGCAGGACGTGCAGCTCCCGGGCTACCACCCGGTCACGAAGCCGCACAGCAAGCAGATCAAGGAGGCCGCGCGCCTGCTCGCGTCGGCCCGCCGGCCCGTCCTCTACGTGGGCGGTGGCGTGGTCCGCGCGAACGCGTCGGCCGAGCTGCGCCGCCTCGTCGACCTATCGGGCGCACCGGTCGTCACGACGCTCATGGCGCGCGGCGCGGTGCCCGACACGCACCCCCAGAACCTCGGGATGCCCGGCATGCACGGCACCGTCCCCGCCGTGGCGGCGCTCCAGAAGGCCGACCTCGTCGTGTCCCTCGGCGCGCGGTTCGACGACCGCGTGACGGGCAAGCTCTCGAGCTTCGCGCCGCACGCGCAGGTCGTGCACGCGGACATCGACCCCGCGGAGATCGGCAAGAACCGCGACGTGGACGTCCCGATCGTCGGCGACCTCAAGGAGGTCATCGCCGACCTGCTGCCCGAGCTCGAGCGCGAGCACGCGGCCAAGGGGAAGCCGGACGTCGAGGCCTGGTGGCGCCAGATCGACGACTGGCGCGAGACCTACCCCCTCGGGTACACCGAGCCCGACGACGGCCACCTCGCCCCGCAGCACGTCATCTCGCGCCTGGGCGAGATCTCCGGCCCCGAGTCGATCTACGTCGCGGGCGTCGGCCAGCACCAGATGTGGGCCGCGCAGTTCATCCGGTACGAGCACCCGCGCACCTGGATCAACTCCGGCGGCCTCGGCACCATGGGCTTCTCGATCCCCGCGGCGATGGGCGCGAAGGTCGGCCGCCCGGACGCCACGGTGTGGGCGATCGACGGCGACGGCTGCTTCCAGATGACCAACCAGGAGCTGGCCACCTGCACGATCAACGAGATCCCCATCAAGGTCGCGCTGATCAACAACAGCTCGCTCGGCATGGTGCGCCAGTGGCAGACCCTGTTCTACGACAAGCGCTACTCCAACACCGACCTGCACACCGGGCACGGCACGGCGCGCGTCCCCGACTTCGTCAAGCTCGCCGACGCCTACGGGTGCGAGGGCATCCGCGTCGAGTCGATGGGCGAGGTCGACGCCGCGATCAAGCGCGCGATGGAGATCGACGACCGCCCCGTGGTCGTCGACTTCAACGTCTCGCGCGACGCGATGGTGTGGCCCATGGTCGCCGCCGGTGTGAGCAACGACGACATCCAGTACGCGCGAGGCATCTCGCCCGCGTGGGACCGAGAGGACTGACCCGCCATGTCTCGCCACACCCTCTCCGTGCTCGTCGAGAACAAGCCCGGCGTGCTGACGCGCGTCGCGGGACTGTTCGCTCGCCGCGCCTTCAACATCCACTCGCTCGCGGTCGGCCCGACCGAGCACGAGGAGATCTCGCGGATCACCGTCGTCGTCGACGTCGAGGAGCGCCCGCTCGAGCAGGTGACGAAGCAGCTCAACAAGCTGGTCAACGTCATCAAGATCGTCGAGCTCGACGCGGCCGCGTCCGTGCAGCGCGAGCTCCTGCTCGTCAAGGTGCGCGCCGACGGCGCGAACCGCACCGGCGTGCTCGAGGTCGTCAACCTGTTCCGCGCGAAGGTCGTCGACGTCGTGCCCGACGCCGTGACCATCGAGGCGACGGGCACGGGCGAGAAGCTGAACGCCCTGCTCGGGGCGCTCGAGCCCTACGGCGTGCGCGAGATCGTGAAGTCGGGGACCGTCGCCGTCGGGCGCGGCTCCCGCTCGATCACCGACCGCGCGCTGGAACGCGTGGTCCGCTCCGCCTGACGATCGCCTACCCTCGCACCAAGACCCGCACGGGCGTCGGTGCGCACCCGATCGTCGTTCCACCGCGAGACATCGCAACAGACCCCCTGCACCGCAAACGAAGAACCGAGGAGAACCATCGTGGCTGAGCTGTTCTACGACGACGACGCCGACCTGTCCATCATCCAGGCCAAGAAGGTCGCGATCGTCGGCTACGGGAGCCAGGGCCACGCGCACGCCCAGAACCTGCGCGACTCCGGCGTCGAGGTCGTCGTCGCGCTCCGCGAGGGCTCGAAGTCGACCGCCAAGGCCCAGGACGAGGGCTTCGAGGTGAAGTCCGTCGCCGACGCCGCCGCGTGGGCCGACCTGATCATGATCCTCGCGCCGGACCAGCACCAGCGCTCGATCTACAACGACGAGATCAAGCCGAACCTCGCCGCCGGCAAGACGCTCGCCTTCGCGCACGGCTTCAACATCCGCTTCGGCTACATCGAGGCACCCGACGGCGTCGACGTCATCCTCATCGCGCCCAAGGCGCCGGGCCACACCGTGCGCCGCGAGTTCGTCGCGGGTCGCGGCATCCCCGACATCATCGCCGTCGAGAAGGACGCGTCGGGCCAGGCGTGGGACGTCGCGCTGTCGTACGCGAAGGCGATCGGCGGCACGCGTGCCGGCGTCATCAAGACGACGTTCACCGAGGAGACCGAGACCGACCTGTTCGGCGAGCAGGCCGTCCTCTGCGGTGGCGTGTCGCAGCTCGTCCAGTACGGGTTCGAGACCCTCACCGAGGCCGGCTACCAGCCGGAGATCGCCTACTTCGAGGTGCTGCACGAGCTGAAGCTCATCGTGGACCTCATGTGGGAGGGCGGCATCGCCAAGCAGCGCTGGTCCGTCTCCGACACCGCCGAGTACGGCGACTACGTCTCCGGCCCGCGCGTGATCGACCCGCACGTCAAGGAGAACATGCAGGGCGTCCTCGCGGACATCCAGTCCGGCGCGTTTGCCAAGCGGTTCATCGACGACCAGGACGCCGGCGCGCCGGAGTTCAAGGAGCTGCGCGAGAAGGCCGCGCAGCACCCGATCGAGAAGGTCGGCAAGGAGCTGCGCTCGCTGTTCGCGTGGAAGCAGCAGGACGCCGACTACACCGAGGGCAGCGCCGCACGCTGACGCAGGCAGGGCGACGAAGGAGCTCTTGCCGGAGTCGGCGGGAGGTGTCTGCCCGACCGGTGAGAACCGAGGGCAGCGCCGCACGCTGAGCCTGACGTCCGTCGCTCACCTCGAGAAGGGGCGGCGTCGCGCGCGATCTACCATCTGGCCTCGTGCCCAGGCATCTGCCGGGCGCGCCACGATCGCGCACGACGCCGCCCCTTCTTCGTGCTGTCGAGCGGCCACGGTCCTCGGACCGGCACGATCACGAGGGCCCATCACCTGGACGTGTGTCATCAGCATGTCGACGGAGGGACGTCGACCTGTTGGAACCGACGAGGAGGTTGTCATGACCGCAGTCTCGTTCGCGCCGCGTGACGAGCAGCTGGACCCGTACCTGGCTCCGCGCTGGGAGACGTCGGCCCTGCTGGTGATCGACACGCAGGTCGACTTCGCCGAGGGTGGCAGCACGCCGGTCGCGGGGACACGCGCGGTCGTTCCCGCGCTCGTCGCGCTCGTCGAGGCGTACCGGCGGGCCGGGCTGCCCGTCGTCCACGTCGTGCGCCTCTACGACGGGGACGACGTGGACCTGGTGCGGCGCCGGGCGATCGCCGACGGTGCGCGCGTCGTGCGACCGGGGTCGCCAGGCTCCGCGATCCTCCCCGAGCTCGTGCCTGCGGGTGCGCCGTCGCTCGACCCCGACGTGCTGCTGGCGGGGCGGCCGCAGGTCCTGGGCCCCGACGAGGTCGTCGTGTGGAAGCCCCGGTGGAGCGCGTTCCACCGCACCCCGCTCGAGGACCTGCTGCGCGAGCGCGGCGTCGACACGGTCGTCGTGGCGGGATGCAACTTCCCGAACTGTCCGCGCGCGACGCTCACCGACGCGAGCGAGCGCGACCTGCGCGCTGTCGTCGTGCCCGATGCGGTCTCGGGCACGACCGAGGAGGGCCTCGCCCAGGTCGCGGGCCTGGGTGTCGTGCTGCGCCCGTCGTCGGCCGTCGTCGCGGCGGTGGCCGGGTCCGTCGGGGCGCGCGACACGAGAGGGACGAAACGCGAGAGACCGGGCACATCGCCCCTCGGTGCGCCACGATAGGGGCATGACCCGACAGGCGGACGAGGGGGAACCGGTGACGGACGACGTGGTGGTGGACGAGAGGGCGGCGGAGATCGTCGCGTTCTGGGAGCTCGCGCGGCCGAGCGCCGGGATGGCGCGGGTGGGCGTGGTCACCGGCACCACGGTCCCCGAGACGGTGCCGCCGCCCGCGTGGTCGTTCGGCGACAACCCCGCGCTGGCCGACGGCCTGCTCGCGGCGGTGCTGAGCGGGGAGAAGACGGCGACGTCGTCCGCCCTGTGGGAGTACGAGGACTCGGGGGAGCCCGTCCCGCGCGTCGGCGAGCTGTCGATCCTGCTCGACGGGGAGGGGCACCCGCGGGCCCTCGTCCGCACGACGTCGGTCGAGATCGTCGCGTTCGAGGACGTGGACGCGGACTTCGCCCTGGCGGAGGGGGAGGACGACGGCTCGCTCGAGTCGTGGCGCGACGGTCACGAGACGTACTTCCGCCGCGTGCTGGAGCGCGAGTTCGCTCCCGACATGCCGCTCGTGTGCGAGCGGTTCGAGCTGCGCTACCCGCGCTGAGGCGGGGATGAGCGGTGGCCGGCCGTGCCACGGTCGGCCGGCCACCGCTCGCGGGGCAGGTGAAGAGGACTACCCCGGGATCGATGACGTGCCGACCGGGTGGTCCGGTCGACCCGCTGCGGCGAGCAGGAGCGTGCGCACGTCCTGCGCGACGACGGAGCGCGCCCCGCGCAGGACCGCGAGCTCGGGCACGGCGCTCGCGACGACCGCTCCCGTCCGCTGGTCGGTGCCGCGGAGGGCGGTAGCCGTGGCCTCGGCGAGCGCCGTGCCGCACGCGACGCCCGTCGGCCCGCCGAGCACGACGGCGTCGGGCTCGAGGATCGCCACGACGGGCTGGAGCACGATCGCGACGCGGCGGGCGAGGTCCTGCACGAGCTCGCGGACCGCGGCCGCGTCGTGGTGCTCGCGGACCGCGGCGACGGCCGTGGCGTACGGGGTGGTCGCCGTGACCCCGGGGACGCCCGCCCGGGCGCAGAGCTCGACGAGCCGCAGGCCCCCGACGAGGTCCTGCACGTTGACGGAGTCGTCGATGTCCGTGGCGGGGACGGGGAGGTAGCCGATCTCGCCGGCGCCGCCCGAGGTGCCGTGGTGGACGCGGCCGTCGAGCCACGCCCCCATGCCGATGCCCTCGCCGAGCCACAGCAGGGCGAAGCTCTGCTCGTCCCGGCCGGCGTCGCGCTCGGCGATCGCGGCGAGGTTCACGTCGTTCTCGACGCGCACGTCGATGCCGAGCGCGTCCTCGAGATGTCCCCGGAGCCCCTCGCGCGGCCAGCCGGGCAGCTCGCCGACGAGGGCGATGTCCCCCGTGCGCGGAGCGACGGCCGCCTGGACACCGAGGACGGCGGTCGCCACGCGTGCGACCGGGATGCCCGCGTCCGCGCAGGCCTCGTCGCGCGCCGTGCGGACGTCGGTCGCGGCGGCGCGGTTCGGGCCCGCGGTGACGGTGGTCTCGCCGAGCGTCCGGCCGAGCGCGTCGACCACGCTCGCCCGCACGCCGTCGGGCACGACGTCGAGCGCGAGCCCGACGAGGACGTCGGTGCGTGCGGCGTACTGTGTCGCCTGCGGCCCGCGCGCCCCTTGCACGGAGCCGGTCGGCTCGATGAGACCGGACTGCTCGAGCCGTGCGACGATCTGCGAGGCCGTCGGTCGGGACACTCCCGTGCTGTCGCCGATCTGGGACCGGGTGAGCGGTCCGGCGTCGAGCAGGAGCTCGAGCGCCGCGCGATCGTTGATCGTGCGGAGCAGCCCCGGCGTGCCGGGGATCCTCGACGAGGTGGGCGCGGTCATGGCGTTCCTTCGAGCGGGCTTTAGGAAAGTTTCCTAATAGTGCACGGTCCGGCCCCGTCGCGCAACTCGAACGCCGGCCGAGGCGCAGTCCGAGACGTGAGACCCCCGTCCCGAGGGGTGGCGCGGCGGCGTACGCTCACCGCATGACGCGCACCATTGATCTGGCAGTCGTGGCCGGGGACGGCATCGGTACCGAGGTCGTCGAGCAGGGCCTCGCCGTGCTCGAGGCCGCCGTGTCCGGCTCGGACGTGAAGGTCTCCACGACGCCGTTCGACCTGGGTGCGCGCCGCTGGCACGCGACGGGCGAGACGCTCACCGACGCCGACCTCGAGGCGATCCGCGGCCACGACGCGATCCTCCTGGGCGCGATCGGCGACCCCAGCGTCCCGTCGGGCGTGCTCGAGCGCGGTCTGCTGCTCAAGCTCCGCTTCGCGCTCGACCACTACGTGAACCTGCGCCCGGGCAAGCTGTACCCGGGCGTCACCTCGCCCCTCGCCGACCCGGGCGAGATCGACTTCGTCGTGGTGCGCGAGGGCACCGAGGGTCCGTACGTCGGCAACGGCGGCTCGCTGCGCACCGGCACGCCCCACGAGATCGCGACCGAGGTCTCCCTCAACACGGCGTTCGGCGTCGAGCGCGTCGTGCGCGACGCGTTCGCCCGCGCCCAGGCGCGTCCGCGCAAGCACCTCACGCTCGTGCACAAGCACAACGTCCTCGTGCACGCGGGCCACCTGTGGCGCCGGACGGTCGAGGCCGTCAACGCCGAGTTCCCCGACGTCACGACGGACTACCTGCACGTCGACGCGGCGACCATCTTCCTCACGACGAAGCCGTCGCGGTTCGACGTCATCGTCACGGACAACCTGTTCGGCGACATCCTCACGGACCAGGCCGCCGCGATCACGGGCGGTATCGGTCTCGCCGCGTCCGCGAACATCAACCCGGACCGCACCGCGCCGTCGATGTTCGAGCCGGTGCACGGCTCGGCCCCGGACATCGCCGGGCAGGGCAAGGCCGACCCGACGGCGACCGTCCTGTCCGTCGCCCTCCTCCTCGACCACCTGGGCCTCGCCGCCGAGGCGAAGCGCGTCGAGGCGGCCGTCGCGGCCGACCTCGCCGAGCGGGGGAGCCGAGTACGCTCGACGGCCGAGGTGGGCCGCGAGCTCGCCGCTCGCGTCGCCGGCTGACACGCCGCCCGGGTCCGTACGGACCCGGGCACCGGTTCGCCCGCAGTCCCCGCACCTCGGTCGTCATCGCCCCAGGACCGGATCCCTCCCGTTCTGACCCGGTGACGCCCCTGCCGCCCTCGTGCCCTCGCGCAGATCGCCGCACGAGCCGTACGGTCGTGGAAAACTAGGCGGAGACCACCCGGGTCGCCAGGTGAAAGGCCTCATGATGAGCACCCTCGCAGCGCAGCACCAGCCGTCCTCCTCGGAGGAAGACCTCATCGCCCTGTTCGACGTCCGCCCGACGGACGCCCCGACGCCGCCCGCCGAGCGCGAGGCCGCGATCGCGGCCCCGAAGTTCGGCACGGTCTTCACGGACCACATGGCGCGGATCAGCTGGAACTCGACGGACGGGTGGGTCGACCGCCGCATCGAGAAGTACGGCCCCCTCCTGCTGGACCCGGCGACCGCCGTCCTGCACTACGCGCAGGAGATCTTCGAGGGCATGAAGGCGTACCGCCACGCCGACGGGTCGGTGTGGACGTTCCGCCCCGAGGCGAACGCGGCGCGCTTCGCCCGCTCGGCCCACCGCCTCGCGCTCCCGGCCCTGTCCGTCGACGACTTCGTCGGGTCGATCACGGCGCTCGTGCGCACGGACGTCGACTGGGTGCCCAGCGGCGACGAGGCGAGCCTCTACCTGCGCCCGTTCATGTACGCGTCGGAGGCGTTCCTCGGCGTGCGTCCCTCGCTCGAGGCCGAGTACCTGGTGATCGCCTCCCCGGTCGGGCCCTACTTCTCGGGCGGCGTGAAGCCCGTGTCGATCTGGGTCGACCGCGAGTACAGCCGCGCGGGCGCCGGGGGCACCGGTGACGCGAAGTGCGGCGGCAACTACGCCTCCAGCCTGCTCCCGCAGGTGGTCGCGCAGCAGCACGGGTGCGAGCAGGTGTGCTTCCTCGACTCCGGGACGCGGACGTTCCTCGAGGAGCTCGGCGGCATGAACGTGTTCGTCGTCAAGGCGGACGGCTCGGTCGAGACGCCCGAGCTCAGCGGGTCGATCCTCGAGGGCGTCACGCGTTCGTCGATCATCCGCCTCCTCACCGACCGCGGGCACGACGTGGTCGAGCGTCGCATCCCGCTCACCGACGTCCTCGCCGGGATCCGGGACGGCTCCGTGACCGAGGTGTTCGCGTGCGGCACGGCTGCCGTCATCACGCCGATCGGCCGTCTCGCGGGCTCCGACTTCGACCACACCATCGGTGGCGGAGAGGCCGGGTCGCTCACGATGGCGATCCGCGCCGAGCTCACCGACATCCAGACCGGGCGCGCGGCCGACCGCCACGGGTGGCTGCGCCGCCTCGCCTGAGGCACGTCCTCCGCACCCTGTACGACGACGGGGCGCACCTCCCGCGGGAGGCGCGCCCCGTCGTCGTGCGGGCCGGTCAGCGTGGACCCGCCGGCCGGTGGGTCAGAGGGCGGTCGCCGGCCGCACGACGATCGTCCGCCCGGCGACGCCCGCGAGCAGCGACCAGACCGCGATGCCGATCAGCAGGTTGATGAGCCCGGACAGGGCTGCCGCCGTGACGTCGCTCGACCAGGCGAACGGGAGCACCGCGATCACCACGATGACGAGCGCCATGATCCAGCCGAAGAACGCGCGCGGGCGCGGCGTGCTGAGGATGAGCAGGTGCAGGACGCCCGCCGCGAGGACGGCGAGGATCGCGCCGTCGATCGCCCACGCGGCCTGGCGCGACCCCGTGCCGAACAGGTCGGGCGGCGGCACGAGCGTGATCGCGAAGATGCGCTCGAAGATGATCACGCCGAGCATGCCGATGAGCGCGGCGACGAGCGCCGTCGCCGCGGCGCCCGCCCAGAACCGGCCCGCCTCGACCGCGAGGCGCGGGTCCGCGGGGTTGACCGGAGGCCGCGGTTCCGGGAACCCGGCCTGCGGGTCCGTCGGGGGGATCGCGGGTGGCTGGGCGTGCTGCGGCACGGGCGGCTGCCCGTAGCGGCGCGTCGGGGGGTTCTGCGGGTCGTAGCCGCCCGGCGTCGGGTCGCTCATCGTCACTCCTCGGTCGGTCGCCGCCGCGCCCGAGGGCGGTGGGCGGCTCGGTGGATGGACGCTCGTGTCCATCCTCGCGGAACCTGTGGCACCATGTGCCCTGTGACACACCTCGTCTCCCAGCTCATTATCGAGTAGCGCGCCCGGTAGCACCCACCGGACGCGCAGACCTCCCGCACCCTCGGGGGGTTTTTTTGTTGCTGGGCACCACCCCCGCCCGGCGGCACGGATGCCGGGCCTCCCGCCTCACGAGGGCCCCGCCCGGCGTCCCGGGAGACGGACCAGAGGGACGGACGCCGCGGCGTCCGCGACACGACGAACGGCAGGAAGAGGCACCATGACCTCGGCGACGACCCCCGTGACCGGTACCCGCGAGCCCCGGGTCTTCCACGTCTACGACACGACCCTGCGCGACGGCGCGCAGCAGGAGGGCATGAACCTCTCCGTCGCCGACAAGCTCGCCATCGCGCCGCTGCTCGACGAGCTCGGGGTCGGGTTCATCGAGGGCGGCTGGCCCGGTGCGGTCCCCAAGGACACGGAGTTCTTCCGCCGCGCGGCCAAGGAGCTCGACCTGCGCCACGCCGTGCTCGCGGCGTTCGGCTCGACCCGCAAGGCCGGGCTGCGCGCGTGGGACGACCCGCAGGTCCGGGCGCTCGTCGACTCCGAGGCGCCCGTCGTGACGCTCGTCGCCAAGTCGGACGTGCGGCACGTCGAGCGCGCGCTGCGCACGACGCCCGACGAGGGGCTCGCCATGATCACCGACACCGTGACGTTCCTCGTGGGCGAGGGCAGGCGGGTCGTCGTCGACGCGGAGCACTTCTTCGACGGCTACCGGCACGACCCGGCGTTCACGCGGTCCGCCGTGCAGGCCGCGTTCGAGGCCGGGGCCGAGGTCGTGGCCCTCTGCGACACCAACGGCGGGATGCTGCCGACCTGGGTCGTCGAGGTCGTCGAGGAGCTGCGTGACGCCGTCGGGCTCCCGCACGGGCGCGACGCGCTCCCGGGCGACGCGCTGCTCGGCATGCACGCGCACAACGACTCCGGGTGCGCGGTGGCGAACACCCTCGCGGCCGTCGAGGCGGGTGCGGCCCACGTGCAGGGGACGGTCAACGGGTACGGGGAGCGCACGGGCAACGTCGACCTCCTCACGGTCGTCGCGAACCTCGAGCTCAAGCACGGCCTGCGGACCCTGACCGGGGAGGGCCTGGAGGAGTCCACGCGCATCTCGCACGCGATCAGCGAGATCACCAACATCTCCCCGTACGCGCGCCAGCCGTACGTCGGCGCGAGCGCGTTCGCGCACAAGGCCGGCCTGCACGCGAGCGCGATCAAGGTCGACCCGGACCTCTACCAGCACATCGACCCGACGGCGGTCGGCAACGACATCCGCATGCTCGTCTCCGACATGGCCGGCCGTGCGTCGATCGAGCTCAAGGGCCGCGAGCTCGGGTTCGACCTGTCGGGCCAGGGCGAGCTCCTCACCCGCGTGACCAACCGGGTCAAGGACGACGAGGCCAACGGGTACACCTACGAGGCCGCGGACGCCTCGTTCGAGCTGCTGCTCCGCGAGGAGATCACGGGCGAGCGTCCCCCGTACTTCCGCGTCGAGAGCTGGCGCACGATCGTCGAGCGGGCCGGGTCGCGCGGCACCGAGGCCACGGCCGAGGCGACCGTCAAGCTTCACGCCGGGGGAGAGCGCATCGTCACGACCGGCGAGGGCAACGGGCCCGTCAACGCGCTCGACCACGCGCTGCGGCTCGCCCTCGGTCGCGTCTACCCCGAGATCGACGTGTTCGAGCTCATCGACTTCAAGGTGCGCATCCTCGACACCGAGCAGGGGACCGACGCGATCACGCGCGTGCTCATCGAGACGACCGACGGCTCGACGTCGTGGTCGACGGTCGGCGTCGGACCGAACCTCATCGAGGCGGCCTGGGAGGCGCTGACCGACTCCGCGATCTACGGGCTGGTCCACGCGGGCGTCGATCCCCGCTGACGGGCGCCTCGCCCTGTCGGGCGAGCGGCCTGGTCACCCCGACGGCGGTCTGCCGCCGGGGTGACCGACGTCTCCTGCCGGGCCGCGCCCCCGCGGGCTTAGGGTGGACGGGTGCGTGGTGAGTACAAGGTCCCTGGTGGCAAGCTCGTGGCGGTCGACGTCGAGGTGGAGGCCGGGCGGCTCGCCCGCGTCGCGGTGAGCGGCGACTTCTTCCTCGAGCCGGACGACGCGCTCGAGGACATCGACGGCGCGCTGACGGGCATGCCGGAGACGGCGACGGTCGCGCAGCTCGCGAGCGCCGTCCAGGGCGCGCTCGGCGATGACGTCACGATGATCGGCTTCTCGCCGGAGGCGGTGGCCATCGCCGTCCGGCGAGCCCTCGGGCACGCGACGGGATGGGGCGACCACACGTTCGAGATCGTGCACGAGGGTCCGGAGGAGCCGGCGATGCACCTCGCGCTCGACCAGGTCCTCACCGAGGAGCTCGACGCCGGTCACCGCGGCCCGACGCTGCGGATCTGGGAGTGGGCGTCGCCCGCCGTGATCATCGGCTCGTTCCAGTCGCTGCGCAACGAGGTGGACCCGGAGGGCGCGGAGCGCCACGGCGTGACCGTCGTGCGCCGCATCTCCGGCGGGGGTGCGATGTTCGTCGAGCCGGGGAACACCATCACCTACTCGCTCTACGTCCCGGGCTCCCTCGTGGAGGGCCTGAGCTTCGAGCGCTCGTACGCGTTCCTCGACGACTGGGTGCTCGGTGCGCTCGCGGACGTCGGCGTCGAGGCGACGTACAAGCCGCTCAACGACATCGCGTCGCCCGCGGGCAAGATCGCGGGCGCGGCGCAGAAGCGGCTGCGCGGGGGAGCGGTGCTCCACCACGTGACGATGGCGTACGACATCGACGCGGACAAGATGACCGAGGTGCTGCGGATCGGTCGCGAGAAGCTCTCGGACAAGGGCACGACGAGCGCGAACAAGCGCGTCGACCCGGTGCGCTCGCAGACGGGCATGGCGCGCGAGGACGTCATCGAGGCGTTCAAGGCGCACTTCCGGTCGCGCTACCGCACGGTCGAGGGCAAGGTCACGCCCGAGGAGCGCGAGCGCGCCCAGGAGCTCGCGCGGACGAAGTTCTCGACGCCGGAGTGGACCGCGCGCGTCCCGTGACGCCGTCACCCGTGAGGTAGAGCCGCCGGTCGCGAGGTAGGGCTCCCGGGGTTCTACGTCGCGACCGCGAGCTCTACCTCGGCGTGGGTCGCGGGCCGAAGACGGCGGTGCCGACGCGGACGATCGTCGCGCCCTCGGCGATCGCGAGCTCCAGGTCGCCGCTCATGCCCATCGACAACTCGCGCGCGTCTCCGGTCCCGGGAGCGCCCGAGGTCACGACGGCGTCGCGCACCTCGCGCAGGCGCGCGAAGCCCGCGCGCACCACCGTCTCGTCCGGCGAGTTCGCGCCGATCGTCATGAAGCCCCGCAGGCGCAGACCCTCGAGCGCGGCGACGGCGGTCGCGAGGGCAGGCGCGTCGTCGGGCCGGACGCCCGACTTGGACTCCTCGCCCGAGACGTTCACCTGGACGAGCACGTCGAGCACCCGGCCGTCACGCGCGGAGCGCGCCGCGAGCGCCTCGGCGAGCGCGAGGGAGTCCACGCTCTCGACCCCCGTCGCCGTCGCGAGGACCTGGTTGACCTTGTTGCGCTGCAGGTGGCCGATCATGTGGACCTCGACGCGCCCGGCGGCGACGAGGTCGGCGAGGTCGGGCGCCTTGGCGACCAGCTCCTGCACGCGGTTCTCGCCGACCAGGTCCGCGCCCGCCTCGACGACCGCGCGCACGGCGTCCGCGGGCTGCGTCTTGGTCGCCACGAGCAGCCGCACGTCCGACGGCGCGCGCCCGGCCGCGCGGGCGGCGTCGTCGACCCGGGACCGTACCCGGGCGAGGTTCTGCGCGATCTGCGCGGGCAGCACGGACGACGGGTCGGGGAGGGGCATGCGGTCAGTCTAGGCCGGGCGGGTCGTCCGAGATCCGGGTCGTCTCAGGGTGGTCCCGGATCCGCGCCGGCGCCCTGATCGGCGAGAATGGTGGGGAAAGGACGGTGCCGTGAAGACACTGCTCAACATCATCTGGCTCGTGTTCGCCGGGCTCTGGCTCGCCCTGGGCTACGTCCTGGCGGGCATCATCTGCTGCATCCTCGTCGTGACGATCCCGTTCGGCATCGCGTCGTTCCGCATCGCGGGCTACGCGCTGTGGCCGTTCGGCCGCACGGTCGTCGACAAGCCGACCGCGGGCGCGTGGTCGACGATCGGCAATGTCATCTGGGTGCTCGTCGCCGGGATCTGGCTCGCGATCGGGCACGTCGTCACCGCGATCCCGCTGTTCGTGTCGATCATCGGGATCCCGCTGGGCATCGCGAACCTCAAGATGATCCCGGTCTCGCTCCTGCCGCTCGGCAAGGACATCGTCCCGACCGACGCCCCGTACACCGCCTACCAGCGCTGACCGGCCGCGAGGTAGAGGCCCGGTAGCGCGAGGTAGAGGCCTAGTCATGACCAGGCCTCTACCTCGGACGACCAGGCCTCTACCTCGGCGGACCAGGCCTCTACCTCGGCGGACCAGGCCTCTACCTCGGCCGACCAGGGCTTCTATCTCGCGAGGGGGGCGGCGGTGCCGTCCGTGAGGCGCAGGAGGTCTCCCGGCGCGAGGCCGACGTCGAGGCCGCGGCGGCCGCCCGAGACGTAGACGGCGTCGAACGCGAGCGCGGAGTCGTCGAGGAACGTGCGATGGCGCTGCTTCTGGCCGAGCGGCGAGATGCCGCCGACGACGTAGCCCGTCGCGCGCTCGGCCGCGGCGGGCTCGGCCATGGTCGCCTTCTTGCCGCCCGCCGCCTTGGCGAGGGCCTTGAGGTCGAGCTGGCGGTCGACCGGCACGACGCCCACGACGAGCGCGGCGCCGTCGACGACGGCGAGCAGGGTTTTGAACACCTGCTCCGCGGGCACCCCGATCGCCGCCGCGGCCTCCAGGCCGTAGGACAGGTCGCTCGACGGGTCGTGCTCGTACGGGTGCAGCGTGTGGGGCACGCCCTCGCGATCGAGGAGCGCGACCGCGGGCGTGCCGGCGTGCGCGGACGACTTCGACTTCTTGGCCACGGGCCGATTCTGCCGCAGCGCCGCGTCACACGTTGACGTCGAGCAGCGACCCGATCGCGTAGGTCACGCCCATCGCGACCGCGCCGCCGACGACGGTCCGGACCGTCGCGCGCCGGGTCGGTGCGTTCCCGAGGCGGGCCGAGCCCCAGCCCGTGAGCACGAGCGCGAGCACGACGGCGACGAACGTCAGCGGGATGCGCACGGTCTCCGGCGCGAGGAGGATTGCCGCGAACGGCAGCAGGCCGCCCACCGTGAACGACACGATGGAGGCGACCGCGGCCTCCCACGGGCTCGTGAGCTCGTCGGGGTCGATGTGGAGCTCGGCGTCGGCGTGCGCGGCGAGCGGGTCGCGCTCGGTGAGCTGGACGGCGACCTGGCGCGCGAGGTCCGGCGTCAGCCCCTTCGCCTCGTAGATCCCCGTGAGCTCCTCGAGCTCGGCGTCGGGCATCTCGGCGAGCTCGCGCCGCTCGGTCGCGAGCAGCGCCTTCTCCGTGTCGCGCTGCGTGCTCACGGAGACGTACTCGCCCGCCGCCATGGACAGCGCACCCGCGAGGAGTGCCGCCCCGCCCGCCGTCGCGATGACCGGGATCGACGTGCTCGTCGCCGCGACGCCCACGACGACGCCCGCCGTCGACACGATGCCGTCGTTGGCGCCCAGGACCCCGGCGCGCAGCCGGTTGAGCCGTGACCCCGTGCTCTCCGGGTGGTGGGGCTCGCCGGGGTGCTGGCCGTCGCGCGGTGCGTCGCTCATGACTTCACCGTAGGGGCCTCGGTGCGGGGCGCGACCGGGGGCCGCGCCGGCTCCTGCACGAGAGGCCGGCGACGCAATGAGCGTGCGCCCCCGGGGCGCGGTGAGGTCTGATCAGGACATGGTGATCGAGCGGGAGACCCCGGAGGTCGACGGGCTGGGCGAGGCCCTGGACGCGCTGCGGACGTGGCAGGACGACGCGGCGCCGCTGCAGCTGCATCCCGGCGACGTGGGCTGGTTCTGGCGGTTCGGCGCGACGGCGACCGCCGCCGCGGTCCGGACGTGGCGCCGCGACGGACGGGTCGTCGCCGTCGGGCTGCTCGACGGCCCCGACCTGCTCCGCCTGGGGATCGCACCGGACCTGCAGCGCGACGACGAGCTCGCGCGGCGCCTCGCCGAGGACGCCGGGCGACCCGAGCGCGGAGTGCTCGGGGAGGGCGGTGCGTCGGTCGAGGCGCCGGTGGGCGCCCTCGTGGACGAGCACCTGGCCGCGGCGGGGTGGCGCGTCGACGAGCGGTGGGCGCTCCTGCGCCGCGACCTGGCCGCCCCGGTCGAGGAACCGGGCGTCCGGGTGCGTGAGGTCGGGCCACCGGAAGCCGCCGCGTGGGCAGAGACGCTCCGCTCGTCGTTCGGCGGGACGCGGGCCGCGCCGGAGCGCTGGCACGCCTTGGCGACCGGTCTCCCGTACGCCGACGCACGCTGCCTCGTCGTGCACGACGGCTCGCCCGGAGGCGGTCCGTCCGACGGCGAGACGCCCGACGGCGGCCCGAGGCCCGCCGTGGCGGTGATCGGCGTGTGGTCGGCCGGTCCGGGCCGACCCGGGCTGATCGAGCCCATGGGGGTGCACGCCGACCACCGGGGCCGCGGTCTCGGCCGCGCGGTCACCCTCGCCGGGCTGGCGGCGCTCCGCGCGCTGGGCGCCTCGAGCGCGCTCGTCGCGACGCCGGCGTCCAACGTCGGGGGCGTCGCCACGTACGTCTCGGCGGGCTTCACCCACCTGCCCGAGCGGTTCGACCGGCGGCGCGAGGCCGGCTGACCGCGCCGCCCGCCAGGCCGCGAGTGAGACCGTCGCCGCAGGTCGCGCCCCGTCCTCTACGCTGCTCGGCGTGACGCAGGGGAACTTCACGGACGACCGACCGACCACACGCGCGGAGCGCTACGAGCACGGGCGGGGGGTGTTCGGCGCCGTCAACGCGACGGCGGGCGCCGTCCTCGCCGAGGCGCTCGCGGACGTCTCGCCCGAGCTCGAGCACCAGATCTCGGCCTGGGCGTACGGGGAGATCTACGCGCGCCCGCACCTGGAGCCGCGCGACCGGCAGCTCGTCACGCTCGGGATGCTCAGCGCCCTCGGCGGGTGCGAGCCCCAGCTCGAGATCCACGTCCGCACCGCGCTCGACGTCGGCCTCACGCCGGCCGAGATCGTCGAGGCGCTGCTGCAGTCGGCCGTCTACTGCGGGTTCCCGCGGGCGCTCAACGCGACGGCCGTGGCCAAGCAGGTCTTCGCCGAGCGCGGGCTGCTGCCGGTCGACTGAGAGGCCAGGGCCCGGCACCCCGGCCCAGGGAGCCCGGCCGGTGGTGCCCGACCCGGTGACACCTGGCCGTGGCGCCGTCTCGGTGTCGGCCTACAGCGGCCCGACGGCCAGGACGGTCACGACCGGCTCGCCCGCCTCGTCGCTCGCGGCGAGGTCGACGCTCGCCGTGATCGCCCAGTCGTGGTCGCCGGCCGGGTCGTCGAGCACCTGCCGCACGAGCCACGTGCCGGCGGGGACGACCCCGCCGGGGGCGTGCTCCGCCGTCGGGCCCTCGTGGCCTGCGGGCAGCTCCGCGCCCGCCTCGACGACACGGAACAGCGCCGCGGCACGGGCTCCAGGGCCGATGCCGACCGCGTCGTCGCCCTGGTCCTCGAACAGCGGGTCGAGCGCGTCGCCCCACGCGTCCGCGTCCCAGCCCGCGCCGCCGTCGAGCGCGCCGAGCGCGCGGTAGTCCTCGCGCGACGCGAGCTCGACGCGGCGGAACAGCGCGTTGCGCACGAGCCGCCGGAACGAGCGCGGGTTGCCCGTGACCGGCCGGGTCGGGGCCTCGGCGCCCGCCCCGGAGAGCGGGCCGTCGCCGACCTCGGTGTCCGCGTCGTCGTCGACGGGGTGCGCCAGTCGCTCCCACTCGTCGAGCAGCGAGGAGTCGACGCCGCGGACGAGCTCGCCGAGCCACTCGACGATCTCCTGCACCTCCTCGGTGCGGTGCTCCTCCGGAACCACCTGCCGCAGCGCGCGGTAGGCGTCCGCGAGGTAGCGCAGCACGACGCCCTCGGTGCGCTCGAGCCCGTAGACGGACACGAACTCCGCGAACGTCATGGCGCGCTCGACCATGTCGCGGACCACGGACTTGGGGGAGAGCTCGGCGTCCGCGACCCACGGGTTGGACCGCTTGTACATCGCGAACGCGGGCGCCAGCAGCTCCTCGAGCGGCTTGGGCCACGTGATCTCCTCGAGCAGCGCCATGCGCTCCTCGTACTCGTACCCCTCGGCCTTCATCGCGGCCACGGCCTCGCCCTTGGCGGCGTTCTGCTGCGCGTAGAGCACCTGGCGCGGGTCGTCGAGCGTCGCCTCGATGACGGAGACGACGTCGAGCGCGTGGGTCGCGCCCTCGACGTCGAGCAGGTCCAGGGCCGCGAGCGCGAACGGCGACAGCGGCTGGTTGAGCGCGAACTCGCGCGGCAGGTCGCCGACGAGCCGCACGCTCGGGCGGTACCCCTCCGGGCGCGACGGGTCCTCGACGCGCACCCGCTCGACGATCCCCGCGACGCGCAGCGAGCGGTAGATGCGCAGCGTCTGGCGCACGTGCTCGCGGCGCTGGGTGTCGGTGTCGTGGTTCGCGAGGAGCAGGTGCCGCATCGCCTCGACGGGGTCGCGGCGCGGGTCGGACGCGTCGACGTGCCCGCCACGGCCGTGCTGGACCGTGCGCGCGAGGACGTTGAGCACCATCGCGTGCGTCACGGTGAAGTGGCTGGTCAGGGGCTCGGGCTCGGCGTCGCGCAGGCGCTCGAACGTCGCGTCGGTCCAGTTCACGGATCCCTGCGGCGCCTTCTTGCGGACGATCTTCTTGAGCTTCTTCGGGTCGTCGCCCGCCTTGGCGAGCATCTTGCGGTTCTCGATGACGTGGTCGGGCGCCATGACGAGCACCTCGCCCACGGTGTCGTACCCGGCGCGGCCCGCGCGTCCCGCGATCTGGTGGAACTCGCGCGCCGTGAGGTGGCGCATACGCTCGCCGTCGAACTTCACGAGGCTCGTGAGCAGGACGGTGCGGATGGGCACGTTGATGCCGACGCCGAGCGTGTCCGTGCCGCACACGACCTTGAGCAGCCCGGCCTGCGTGAGGCGCTCGACCACGCGGCGGTACTTGGGGAGCATGCCCGCGTGGTGCACGCCGACGCCGTGGCGCAGGAACTTGCTCAGCGTCTTGCCGAACCCGGTGCCGAAGCGGAAGTCGCCCAGCTCGGCGGCGATCGCCTCCTTCTCCGACTTGGTCGCGACGTTCATGGACAGCAGCGACTGCGCGCGCTCGACCGCGTCCTTCTGCGTGAAGTGCACGACGTACACGGGCGCGCGGCGCGTGCTGACGAGCTCCTCGATGACCTCGGTAAGCGGCTCGACGACGTAGCTGAAGTGCAGCGGGACCGGCCGCTCGGCCGTGGTGACCTCGGCGACGGGGCGCCCCGTGCGCTCCTCGAGCTCCTCGACGAACCGCGTGGTGTCGCCGAGCGTCGCGGACATGAGCAGGAACTGGGTGTTCGGCAGCTCGAGCAGGGGGACCTGCCACGCCCAGCCGCGCTGCGGGTCGGCGTAGAAGTGGAACTCGTCCATGACGACCTGGGAGATCGCGTCGTCGTCGACAGGTCCGTCGGCGACACCGTCACCGCCGCCGCGGCGCAGCGCGATGTTCGCGAGGATCTCCGCCGTGCAGCAGATGATCGGGGCGTCGGGGTTCACGGCGGAGTCGCCCGTGGTCATGCCGACGTTCTTGGACCCGAACGCCGCGACGAGCGCGAAGAACTTCTCGCTCACGAGCGCCTTGAGCGGCGCGGTGTAGTACGTGCGGCCGCCGCGGCCCGACCGGTGCGCGGCGAGCGCGGCGAACTGCGCACCCATCGCGACGAGCGACTTCCCCGAGCCCGTGGGCGTCGACAGGATGACGTGCGAGCCGGTGACCAGCTCGATGAGCGCCTCGCTCTGGTGCGGGTACAGCTCCAGACCCTGCTCGGTCGCCCAGGTGGTGAACCCCTCGTAGAGCGCGTCCGGGTCGGGGGCCTTGCCCGTCGGGGCGGGCACGTGCGCGAGGAGAGCCGGGGTGCGGCCGGTCGTGGTGGTCACGGGACGAGTCTGTCAGGTGTGGAGCACCGGGGTCGTCGGCAGCCCGTCGCACCGGCCGCGGGGTCGGTGCGGATCTGGCGCTGCCGAACCCGGGGTTGTTCCCCGGTTCCCCGCCGGACTGGGGGACAACCCCGGGTTCGGAAGATCGGGAGATCGGGGCACAAGGGGTTGATAGCGCTGTCAACGTGTGCGAGGGTATGCCGCGGGACCGGCGTCGAGGCCGGTCCCGGCCTCCGAGTCATCGATGACCACCGACCCCACGCCGCCGTGGGACCAAGGGGAGCACCACATGCGGACAGACAGCGCTGTCAACGCTGATCGCGATCCATTCCCGGCCCGTACCGGACCGTCCCGCTCTCGTCCGCTGCGTCCCGGCGGACACCGGCGTCGCGCGGGTGCCGTCGTCGCCCTCGCCACCGCTGCGAGCCTCGCGCTCCCGCTGGCCGCGTACGCCGCGCCCGGGATCGGGGCGTCGCCCGCGACCGCCGCCGGGACGGAGGCAGCGACGGGGTCCGATGCCGCCGCTGCCGCCGTCGACGGTCCGCTGGTCGACCACGTCAACCCGTTCATCGGGACCAAGGACGACGGCAACACCTACCCCGGCGCCGCCGTCCCGTTCGGCATGGTGCAGCTCTCCCCGGACAACGGGCACAACGTCGGGTACGACTACGACCGCACGTCGGTCCGCGGCTTCTCGCTCGTCCACCTGTCCGGCGTCGGCTGCGGCCTCGGCGGTCCGCTCCCGACCCTGCCGACGACGGGCGCGATCACCTCGACCGACTACGGCCAGTATGCGCTCGGCTTCTCGCACGACGACGAGGAGGCCTCGCCGGGGTACTACCGCGTCGGGCTCCAGGCCGCGGCGGGCACGATCGAGGCCGAGCTCACCGCGACCGCGCGCACGGGCGTCCAGCGGTACACGTTCCCCGCGACGGCGCAGGCCAACGTCCTGCTCAACGCCGGCCAGGCGCTCAACCGGGTGACGGAGTCCGACGTGCGCGTCGTGGACGACCGCACGGTCGAGACGCGCATCACCGTCCGCGGCTTCTGCCAGGACACCGAGCCGCAGACGATCTGGACCCGCACGACCTTCGACCGGCCGTTCGTCGCGCACGGCACGTGGGACGGCCAGGCCGTCACCGCGGGCTCCGACGCCGCGTCCGGCGGCGAGGGGCGGCGCGGCGTGTACGTCACGTTCGACACGACCGGCGGCGACCTCGACGTCGAGGCCGTCACTGCGATGAGCTACGTCGGCGCGGACGGCGCCGCGGCGAACCTTGCCGCCGAGGCGGGCACGTTCGACGCCGTGCACGACGCCGCGCGCTCGGCCTGGGAGGAGCGCCTCGGGCTCGTGCAGGTCGCGCAGGGCGACCAGGACGACCTGCGCACGTTCTACTCGTCGCTCTACCGCAGCTTCCTCGCGCCGAACGTCGGCTCCGACGTCGACGGGCGCTACCGCGGCTGGGACCAGGAGGTCCACGCCGCGGAACCGGACTTCACGTACTACCAGAACTACTCGCTCTGGGACACGTACCGCACGCAGCAGCAGCTCCTGTACCTGCTCGCGCCCGACGAGTCGGCCGACATGGCGCTCTCGCTCGTGCGCCAGGGCCAGCACGGCGGCTGGCTCCCGCGCTGGGGCTACGGCACGGTCGAGACGAACATCATGACCGGCGACCCGGCGACGCCGTTCCTCGTCAGCGCCTGGCGGCAGGGCCTGCTCGCGGGCCACGAGGAGGAGGCGTACGCCGTCCTCCAGCAGAACGCCGACGGCGTCCCGCCCGCAGACTCGCCCTTCAACGGGCGCGCGGCGAACGTCGAGTACCTGCGCGACGGGTTCGTCCCGCACGAGCCCGCGCGCTCGGGCAAGCCCGGCGACTACGACCTCCAGCACGGCGCCTCGGCGACCATGGAGTACGCCCTCGCCGACGCGATGCTCTCGACGATGGCGCGCGGCCTCGGCCACGACGAGGACGCCGACCGGTACGCGGCCCGCGGCCAGAGCTACCGCAACGTGTTCGACCCGCGCACGGACAACTTCCGGGCGCGCAACGCCGACGGCTTCTTCGTGGGCGACGCGGACCCCGCGCACTCCGACGGGTTCCACGAGGGCACGGCGGTGCAGTACCAGTGGCTCGTGCCGCAGGACGTGCCGGGCCTGTTCGACCTCATGGGCGGCACCGACGCCGCGATCGACCGTCTCGACGCGTTCTTCGCGTACGACGAGCTCGTCGCCGACCCCGCGCGCGTCGCGAGCGAGGTCTGGGTCAACGGCACGTACGACTACTACGGCTGGGAGACCTACAACCCGAACAACGAGCCGAACCTCCACGCGCCGTACGTCTACCTGTGGACCGGGCAGCCCTGGAAGACGACGGACGTCGTGCGCGCCGCGTCGACCCTCTTCACCGACGGCCCCGACGGCGTCACGGGCAACGACGACCTCGGCACGATGTCCGCGTGGCACGTGCTGTCGTCGATCGGCGTGTACCCGATCGTCCCGGGCACCGACCTGTGGGGCCTGACGACCCCGCTGTTCGACGACGTGACGATCACGCTCGACCCCGAGGTCTTCGGTCGGGACTCGCTGCACCTCACGGCGGACGGCGTCGCGCCCGACGCGCACTACACGCAGTCCGTGTCGCTCGGCGGCGAGCCGCTCGACCGTGCCTGGGTCACGGGAGACGAGCTCACCGCGGCGGGCACGCTCGACGTCGCGGTCGGCTCCCAGCCGTCCGCCTGGGCGACCGACCCCGCGTCCTCGCCGGGCGCCGTCGTGCCGGCCGACGGCACGGTCGAGCGCCTGTTCGTCGGCGCGACACCGCGGCAGCCGGTCCTCGCGCCGGGCGGGCAGACCGAGGTCGCCGTCCAGGTCGTCGCGCAGGGCGCGGGGACGTCCAGCGGGACGCTCGCGGTGACGTCCGACGGCGCGGTCACCGCGACGACCGACCTCGCCGACTGGACCGCCGAGTCCGCCGGCCTGCCGGCCACGGTCGAGGGCACGGTCACGCTCGCCGCACCCGCGGACGCCGAGCCGGGGCTCCACACCGTGCGGCTCGTCGTGCGTGACGCCGTGGGCACCGAGGCGGTGCGCGAGGTGCAGGTCGTGGTGTCCGGAGAGTCGTGGATCGCGGGCGCGTTCGACAACGTCGGCATCGGCGACGCCGGGGCGGCCAACGCGAACCTCGACGGCTCGGGCGCCTATCTCCTGCGCGACCTGCTCGCGGACCTCGGCGCCGTCCAGGGTCTGGAGCTCACCGTGCCGGGCACGGACCTCACCTACACGCTCGGGGCACCGCCGGCGGGCACGCCCGACAACGTCGCCGCGAGCGGCGAGGTCCTCGAGGTGCCCGAGCACCTGCGCTCGGCCCGCTACCTCTCGGTGGTGGGGACGAGCACGCACGGCACGCACGGGGGCGGCCTCGTGCTCGGGTTCGCCGACGGCACGTCGCAGACCGTCGACGTGCGCCTCAGCGACTGGTGCACGGGCTCGCCCGAGCCCGGCAACATCACGGTCGCGAAGGCGGGGGCGCGCGGCGACCGCGAGAACGTGCAGAAGATCGGCTGCGGCCTCTACGCCACCGCGCCCGTCGCGATCCCCGACGGCAAGGTCCTGACGTCGGTCACGCTGCCGGACGACGAGCGGTTCCACGTGTTCGCGATCGCGACCGACGCGACGGGGGTCGCCCCCGCGCCGCAGGTCGAGGTCACGGCACAGGCCCGCTGCCTCGGCGGCAAGGCGTTCGTCGCGGTGCGCGCGCTCAACACCGGCGAGCAGGCCGCCGCGATCGAGCTCGCGACGCCGTACGGCTCGAAGCTCGTCGGCGACGTCGCGCCCGGGGCGAACGCCTACCAGTCGTTCGCCACCCGCGCCGCCGCCGTCGAGGCGGGCGAGGTCACGGTCACCGTGACGACGCCCGACGGCGAGCCCCAGCAGGTCACGGCCGCGTACGACGCCGCCGCCTGCTCCTGATCGACGGTGGTGCGGGGCCGTACGGTCCCGCACCACCGTCCTCCATCCGCGACCCCTGTTCCTTCGTCCGTGAGGACCCGCATGTCTCGAACACCTCTCACGCGCACCACGTTGCGGCGTGCCGTCGCGGCGGTCTCCGCCACGGCGGTCCTGGCCGCCGGCCTCTCGCTCGCGCCCGCCGTCGGGCTCGCGGGCCCGGCGCTCGCGGCCGCACCCGACCTCGTCGAGGACCCCGTCTCCTTCGTCGACCCGTTCGTCGGCACCGGCCAGGCGACGGGCGTCGTCGGGGAGATCAACAACTTCCCTGGTCCGTCGATGCCGTTCGGCATGATGCAGCTCTCGCCCGACACCCAGGTCTCCGTGGGCAACGGCGACAAGGCGTACGCCGGCTACCGGTACTCGCACCAGGCGATCCGTGGCTTCTCCATGACGCACGCGGCGGCCGGGTGCTGGATCTTCGGCGACGTCCCGATCCTCCCGGTGACGGGCGACGTCGGGCAGTACCCGTGGGACCGCAAGGAGGCGTTCCGCCACGACGCGGAGAGCGCGGAGGTTGGCCGGTACGCGGTGACGCTCCAGTCGTCGGGGATCGAGGCGGAGCTGTCGGCCGCGACCCGCTCGGGCGGGCTGACGTTCGACTACCCGGAGGGCGACGCCGCGTCGCAGGTGATCGTCAACGCCGCGGGCTCGCTCGCGAGCGTGCGGAACGCGACGGTCCAGGTCGAGGACGCGCGCACGGTCACCGGGTCGGTGACGAGCGGCGGGTTCTGCGGCAAGAACAACACCCACACGACGTACTTCGCGATCGAGCTCGACCAGGACGCGCAGGCGTTCGGCACGTGGCAGGGCTCGACCCTCTCGCCCGGCGACCCGTCGGCCGACGGCAACGGCGCGGGCGCGTGGCTCACCTTCGCGCCCGGCGCGACCGTGCACGCGAAGGTCGGCATGTCCTACGTGAGCGTCGAGGGCGCGCGCGCCAACCTCGCGGCCGAGATCCCGGGCTTCGACTTCGACGCCGTGCGCGACGCCAACCGCGCCGCGTGGGCCGACCTTCTCGGGAAGGTCCGCGTCGCGGGGCAGGACGAGGACGACCTCACGATGTTCTACACCTCGCTGTACCACTCGCTGCTGCACCCGAACACGTTCACCGACGTGGACGGGCGCTACGTCGGGTTCGACGGCGCGATCCACCAGGCCCCCGAGGGCCACGAGCGGTACGCGAACTTCTCCGACTGGGACACGTACCGGTCGCTCGGCGCGCTCCAGGCGCTGCTGGCGCCCGACCGCGCGTCGGACATGGCGCAGTCGCTCGTCGAGGTCGCCGACCAGTCCGGGTGGCTGCCGCGGTGGCCCGTCGCGAACCAGCACACAGGCCAGATGACGGGCGACTCCTCGGTGCCGCTCATCGCGAGCATGTACGCGTTCGGGGCGCGCGACTTCGACGCGGAGTCGGCGCTCGCGCACATGGTCAAGGGCGCGACGAGCGCGGCGCCCACGGAGAACGGGTACGTCCAGCGGCGCGGGATCGAGACCTACCTGGAGCGCGGCTACGCGCCGCAGACCGAGGAGTTCCGCGGCGACCACCGCGTCGTCGGCGCGTCCATCACGCTCGAGTGGTCCATCGCCGACTTCGCGATCGGGCAGCTCGCGGCCGCGCTCGGCCAGGACGACGTCGCCACCGAGTACGCCGCGCGCGGCCAGTGGTGGCAGAACGTCCACGACCCCGTGACCCGCACGGCGGGCGCCCGGAACGACGACGGCACGTTCGTGCGGTCGCAGGGCGGCGGCGGGTTCGGTCAGGAGGGCTTCGACGAGGGCAACGCGGAGCAGTACACGTGGCTCGTGCCCCAGAACGTCGCGGCGCTCACCGAGGCGCTCGGCGGGCGCGAGGCCGCCGCGCAGCGGCTCGACGCGTTCACCGCCCAGCACAACGCCGGACCCAACGAGCCGTACCTGTGGATCGGCAACGAGCCGAACTTCGGCGTCCCGTGGCTGTACGACTACGTGGGCCAGCCGTGGCGCACGAGCGAGCTCGTCGACGAGCTGACGTCCACGCTGTTCCGCCCCGAGCCGAACGGCAAGCCCGGCAACGACGACCTCGGCGCCCAGGCCGGCTGGTACGTGTGGGCCGCCATGGGCCTGTACCCGACGACGCCCGGCACGGACGTGCTCGCGCTCAACGCGCCGCGCTTCGACCGCGTCGTGGTGGACCTCGGCGAGGGCGACACCCTCGACCTGCGCGCCCCCGGCGCCTCGACCGGCGCCCGCTACATCAGCGGCGTCACGGTCGACGGCGCGGCCTGGGACGGGACCTCGCTGCCGCGCCACGTGGCGCACGAGGGCGGCGTCGTCGAGCTCGCGATGTCGACCGAGCGCGATACCACGTGGGGGACCGCGGCCGAGGACGCGCCGCCGTCGTGGCGCGGCGGCGAGTCCGCCGTCGTCGCCGCGGCGGATCCGGGCCTCGTGACGGTCGCGCCCGGCGGGTCGGCCGACGCGTCGGTGGCCGTGCAGCTCTTCGGTGCCGACGCCGCGGACGTGCGCGTCGCGGTCGACGCTCCTGACGGCATCGGGGTCGGCGAGCCCGCGCTCGTCGACGACGGCTCGGGCCACCTCACCGGGACGGTCCCCGTCCAGGTGGGTCCCGGTGTCGCGTCCGGGTACCACGACGCGCGCCTCGTGGTCTCGGCCGGGGACGACGACGTCGAGGTGCCCCTCACCGTCCTCGTCGCCGCGCCCGGGTCGCTCGTCGCCGCCTACGACACGGTCGGCACCGCGCCCGAGGCGAACCGTGGCGTCGGGAACTTCGACGCGGCCGGCAACTCGTTCTCGCGAGAGGCGCTCGCCGACGCCGGGCTCACGCCCGGGTCGGTGCACGAGGTCGACGGCCTGGCGTTCACGTGGCCGTCCTCGCCCGTGGGGCGCCCGGACTCGGTCACGCTCACCGGCGAGACCGTGCGGCTCGACGCGCCGACGAGCCGGCTCGCGTTCGTCGGCGCGGCGACCGACGGGACCCACCGCGGGACCGCGGTCGTGACGCTCGACGACGGCAGCACCGCGTCCACGACGATCGGCTTCGGTGACTGGGTGCTGCCCAGCGCCGACGGATCGCCCGTGGAGGGCAACTCCGTCGTCGCGCAGATGAACCGGCGCAACGGCGACAAGGACAGCGCGTTCCTGTTCGCCACGGCCCCGTACACCGCCCCCGAGGGCCGGCGCGTGGTCGCCGTGACGTTCCCCGACGTCGACGACCTGCACGTGTTCGCGATCGCGACCGAGCCGGCCACGGACGTGCACCTCGTCGACGTGACGGTCTCCCCGCGCTGCCTCGCCGGGACCCCGTACGTGGCGGTGCGCGCGGCGAACGCCTCCGCCGGGGCCGTCGACGTCGACCTCACGACGGGCGTGGGCTCGCGGTCCTTCACGGCCGTCGCCCCCGGCGCGAACGCCTACCAGTCGTTCGCCGCCCGCGGCGCGACCGGTGACGTGGACGTCACCGTCACGGCCACGGGAGAGGAAGGGACGCAGACGGTCACGCAGACCGTCGTCGTCCCGCGCTGCTCCTGACCGACGACGGGCCCGCACCGACCGCTCGGTGCGGGCCCGTCCTCGTGCTCGACCGCCGTACCGCTCGACCGCTGTACCGCTGTGCCGCTCGAACGCTGTACCGCTCGAACGCAGTACCCGCAGTTCCCGCAGTACCCGCACGACCGCACGCCCGGTCGGTGTCACCGACCGCACCCACGCACGACCGACATCGACGAGAGGGACGACCCATGACCGGTACGACGACGTACCCGGCCCCGCGACCCCGCGACCGCCGGACCACCGCGCCGCTCGCCCTGCTGGCAGCGCTCACGACGCTCGCGCTCGTGCTCGCCGCGGCGCTCCAGGCGCCCGCGGCGCGCGCCGCCGAGGGATTCACGCCGACCGAGGTGGTCGGCGCCGGAACGACCTGGCGCTACCTGGACGACAACACCGACCCCGCTGTGGGGAACGCGGACCGGACCGTGTGGGCCGACCCTGCGTTCGACGACGCCGCGTGGAAGACCGGCCGGCCGGGCTTCGGCGCGGTCAACGGGACCGCGAGCGGCATCGGCGGCGGCCACACCATCACGACCCTGCTCGACTACTGGATCACGCAGACGCCCAAGGTCGTCGTGCCCGCCTACTTCTTCCGCACGACCGTGACCCTCGACGAGGCGACGCTCGACGAGATCACCGGCCTGCGCGGGACGCTCGTCTACGACGACTCCGCCACCGTGTACGTCAACGGCGAGCGCGTCGCCGGGTGGGGCGACTCGATGATCACCCGGAACCTGCAGTACCAGGACAAGGCCGGCGCGACCGCGCCGCTGCGCGAGACGCTCGTCATCCCCGCCGACGTGCTCGTCCCGGGCGAGAACACGATCGCGGTCGAGATCCACCAGTGCAACGAGACGAGCTCGGACGTCTACTTCTCCCTCGCGCTCTCCACCACCGACGACCCGTCGATGCCGTTCCCGCAGGACGTCCTCGACCGGACCTACGCGTCCGACGCGACGCCGTCGGCCCCGACCGGGCAGGACTGGTTCACCTGGGTGCTGCGCGGGTTCGCCGACCTGCGCGCGAACCACCCGGAGATCCTCTCGCCCAACGAGCCCGGCCAGCCCACGAGCGCCAACGACCTCGGCTCGCTCGCGCGCAACAACGCCTACGTCGCCGGGGACCTGCAGGTGCAGCGCGCCCTGACCGACGGACGCGGCTCCGCCTACGAGACCATGGCGGACGCGCTCGGCAGCGAGCTCGGGCCGATCTACCGCGACGCGCTCGCCGACGGCCGGCTCCCCAAGACGAAGGCCCTGCTGTCCGGGCGCGTCGAGAAGTCGGTCGGCAACCACGAGCCCGCCAAGGCCGCGTACGACTACAAGCGCCCGTTCGTCCGCCTCGGCTTCACGTCCGCCGGCGGTCACGTCAACGCGTTCGAGACCTCCGGCAGCTACGAGGGGCTGCGCAACAACGGCTCGTTCCCCAGCGGGCACACCAACCACGGCTACGCGCAGGGCACCGTGCTCGCGACGCTCCTGCCGGAGCTCGCGCCGCAGATCCTCGCGCGCGCGTCCGAGTACGGCGACAACCGCCTGGTGACCGGCTTCCACTACCCGCTCGACGTCATGGGCGGCCGCATGACCGGGCAGAACATCGCGCAGCTCCGGTGGTCCGACCCCGCGTTCCGCGTGCTCCTCGAGCAGGCCCGAACCGAGCTCGTCACCGTGCTGGAGCGGGAGTGCGGCGACGAGATCGCCGTGTGCGCGCAGGACCAGGTGCCCTACCTCCCCACGGACCAGGCCCTCGCGGTCTACGACCAGCGCCTCACGTACGGGTTCCCGCGCGTCGGGGAGGCGGGCCGGGAGGTCCAGGTGCCCGCCGGCGCCGAGGACCTGCTGCGCACGGCGTTCCCCGACCTCACGGGCGACCAGCGCCGGCTCGTCCTCGCGGCGACCGCGCTCGACTCGGGCTACGCGCTCGACGTGGCGGGCGAGGCCGAGTGGCAGCGCCTCGACCTCGCGGCCGCCATGGCGGCGGACGTCGTCGTGAACGCCGACGGCACGCTCACCGTGGACGGTGAGGTCGTCGGCGAGCCGACGGCGCCGCTCGTCGACGTCGAGACGTCCGCGCGCTGCCTCGCGGGGGCGCCATACGTCGCGGTCCGCGCCCGCAACGTGTCCGACGGCGTGCTCGCCGTCGCGCTCGTGACCGGTGCGGGGGAGAAGACCTTCGCCTCGGTGGCCGCCGGCGCGAACGCGTACCAGTCGTTCGCGGTGCGCGGCGTGGAGACGGGAGCGGACGTGCCCGTGGCCGTCACGGCGACCGGCCCGGGCGGCGCGACCCAGGAGGTCGCGCGGGACGTCGTCGTCCCGGCCTGCGGCTGACGGACCGACCCGGGAGGCAGCCTGCGACACAGCGGGAAAAGCCTCCCGGGTCACTTCCCCGGGCCAGGTCTTCCGGTCGAAGAACTGCCTGGCGCCCCGTCAAGGTCTCGGGCACGCTGGTGCCCCAGCGACGACGGAGGCGCAGTGACCGAGGAGTACCAGGGCAGACCGGCGACGCACGCGGAGACGCCGCAGGAGTGGCGCGCGTGGCTCGCCGCGCACCACGACGACCCCGAGCCCGGGGTGTGGCTGCTCACCTGGCGCCGCGAGAGCGGCCGCACGACCTTCGGGTACGAGCCGTGGATCGAGGAGGCGCTGTCCTACGGCTGGATCGACGGCCAGGCCGCGACGGTCGACGCCGACCGGCACGCGCTCTGGTTCACGCGCCGCCGCCGCAGCAGCCGGTGGACCCGACTGAGCAAGGAGCGCGTCGCGCGCGTCGAGGCGGACGGACGCATGACCGACGCCGGACGCGCCGTCGTGGAGGCGGCGAAGGCCGACGGGTCCTGGACGCGGCACGACGACGCCGAGGCGCTCGTCGTCCCCGACGACCTCGCTGCGGCGCTCGCCGAGCGACCCGGTGCCCGCGAGCGCTTCGACGCGTTCACGCCGGGCGTCCGGCGCTCGATCCTCGGCTGGATCGTCGAGGCGAAGCGGCCCGAGACCCGCGCACGCCGGATCGCGGAGACCGCCGAGCAGGCCGAGCAGGGCGTCGCGGCGCACCAGCCGCGACGCTAGCCCCGACGCCGGCCCGGACGCTCAGCGCACGACGCCCAGGGCGGCGGCCGTGGCGTCGTCGGCGGGGAAGAACGACTCGATGGCGATCTCGTCGAGCGTGACGTCCCGCGGGGAGCCGAACACCGTCATCGTGTAGAGGAACGCGAGCTCGCCGTGCGGGGTCGTCAGGCGCAGCGGCACGACGGCGTCGCTCGCGGGGGAGCGGTCGTCGCGCCGGTGCTCCTCGGGCGGCAGGTAGCTCTCCACCTCGGCGAGCAGGTCGACGAGCGCCGGGTCGCCCGTGCGGTCGAGCTGGCGGCGCACGCGTCGTCGGACGTGCGCGCCCCACTCCGCGAGGTTCGCGATCCGCGGGGCGAGGCCGTCGGGGTGCAGGGTCAGGCGCAGCACGTTGACGGGTCGCTCGCGCAGCCGGTCGGGCACGCCGTCGAGGAACGTGCTCGCGGCGGCGTTGGCAGCCAGCAGGTTCCAGCGCCCGTCGACGGCCATCGCGGGGAACGGCTCGTGCCCGGCGAGGACGAGGTCGACGGCCCGGCGGGCGGCCGCGAGCGTCGCGGTCGACAGCGGCGTCTCCCGGTGCCGCGGCGCGTAGCCCGCCGCGAGGTAGACGTCGTTGCGCGAGCGCAGCGGGACGTCGAGCTCGTCGCACAGGCGGTCGATCATGTCCCGGCTGGGCTGTGCCCGGCCGGTCTCCACGAAGCTGATGTGGCGCGGCGAGACGTCGGCGCCCAGCGCGAGGTCGAGCTGCGAGCGCCGACGCCGCACGCGCCACTCGCGCAGCATCGATCCGGCGGGTGCGTCCACGGGAGGCATGGACCCACCCTGCCGTCCCTCGGGGGGCCGGCCAACTACCTCCGAGGTCATCGACACCGTGTCGTGGTCCGGCCGACGGTGGTGCTCCGGCCACCCGCCGGACCGCCACGGCGCCGCGGACCAGGCGCCGGCAGAGGAGGGACCATGACCGAGACGACGACGCGGACCGCGACGGCGGTCGAGCGCTACCTGGAGTTCTGGAACACGGCGGACGCAGCCGGGCGCGACCGGCTCGCGTGCGAGACGTTCTCCCGCGACGTCGAGCACGTCGCTCCCGTGACGCGTGCCGAGGGGTGCGACGCGGTGCTGGCGTTCGCGACGGAGCTGCTCACGCACGTCGCGGGGTACCGGTTCGAGGCGCGGTCGACACCGGACCTGCACGACGACCGGCTGCGCCTGCGGTGGCGCGCGGTCGCCCCCGACGGGTCGGAGCTCGCGACCGGCACCGACGTCCTGCACGTCCGGCCGGACGGGCTCGTGTCGTCGGTGACGACGTTCCTGGACCGCGCGCCCGACGGCGTCACCGCGCACCACCACTGACCCGCTGAGCGCCCGAGACGGTCGCTGTCGCATCGAGACGACGGCGACCGTCTCGTGCACTCAGCGGCTCGGGCGTCAGGAGAGGTCCCAGAGCAGCCGGTAGTAGGCGATGCGCTCGGGGTCGGGGTCGATCCCGTAGCCCGCGTACACGTCGTCGGCGTACCCGGGGCCGTAGTTCCACTCCGTGCTCCAGGCCGCGACGGCGAGGTCGGCCCAGCGGTCCGCGACCCCGAGCGAGCCGAGGTCGACGTGCGCGGCGAACGCGCCGTCGTCGTGGAGGAGCGTGTTGGGCACGCACGCGTCGCCGTGGCACACGACGAGCCGGTCGACGGCGGGGGGCGTTCCGAGCCGGGCGCGGGCCGCCGCGACGCCCAGGTCGCGGTGCTCCGGGAACCACCCGTCCGGGCCGTCGCCGCGGGCGAGGCGCGCTTCGGCGTTCGCCACGCGGTCCTCGACGGCCCAGGTGAACGGGCACGAGGCGACGGGCAGCGCGTCGTGCAGCGCGCGCAGCCCTCGCCCGATCGCGACGGCGGCGGTCGCCGGGTCGGCGACCCAGCGCGGCTCGACCGCCGATCGGCCCGGGACGGCGCGCGTGACGAGCCAGTCGCCGTCGTCGTCGGATCCCTGGGCGAGGACGTGCGGGACCGGGGCACGGTCGCCGACCCACGTGAGGCGCTCTGCCTCGCCCGGCAGGTCGATCTCGGGCGTCCCGGCGGGGACCCACTTGGCGAACCGGGTGCCGTCGGGACCGTCGAGCCGGAAGGTCAGGCCGCCGAGCGCGTTGCGCCACACGGGCGCGACGACGTCACCGCCCGCGAGCGCGCGAACGGCGTCGGGCACGACGACCGGGCCGGTCGGGACGGCAGCGAGCGGGGGGCGGGTCATGCGCGCGATCCTCGCACGACGCGGCCCGACGCATCAGGAGCGGGTGGCCGCCCTCCCTCCGGACGGGGGCGCGGCACTCGACGGCGGGAGCACCCTGCCGGTGCCGCGACGACGGAGGGAACGACGATGACGACCGTCCTGACGACACTGCCGACCTGGCCGCGCGTGCGCCGCGGCGCGAACGGGCACCCTGTCCAGACGCTCCAGCACCTGCTGCGCCACCGCGGGCACGAGATCGCGGTCGACGGGCTGCTCGGGCCGCGGACGGAGGGGGCGGTCCGCGCCTTCCAGGACGGGGTCGGCCTCGACGTCGACGGCGTCGTGGGCCCCGCGACGTGGGCCGCGCTCGTCGTGGTCGTGCGCCGGGGGAGCGTCGGCGAGGCCGTGCGCGCGGTGCAGCGCGAGGCCGTCGCGCGCGACCTGTCCGGCCGGCCCGAGCCGGTGCTCGACATCGACGGGCAGTTCGGCCCCCGCACCGAGGCGTGGGTGCGCGGCTTCCAGGACGCGCTGCACGCGGGATTCCTCGAGGTCGCCGTCGACGGCGTGGTCGGGCCCGTGACCTGGCGCTGCCTCGTCAGCGGGATGCTGTCGCACTGACCTCGGGCTCGGGCTCGGGCTGGGCGCGGTCGAGGAGCGCCTCGCACGCGGCGAGCACGCGCTCGCGCAGCACCGCACCGCGCTCGGCGAACTCGCGCTGGTGGCGCACGTACTCGGCCTTGCCCTCGGGCGTCTCGATCGCGACGGGATCGAGCCCGTACGACGACACGTCGTAGGGCGACGCCTGCATGTCGACGACGCGGACGTCGCGCGCGAGCTCGAAGCAGTCGAGCACGAGGTCGCCGGGGACGGCGGGGGTGAGCTTGAGCGCCCACTTGTAGAGGTCCATGGTCGCGTGGAGGCACCCGGGCTGCTCCAGGGCGGGCTGGGTGTCGCGCGTCGGCTGCAGACGGTTGAGCGGCGTGGCCTCCGGCGTGAAGAAGCGGAACGCGTCGAAGTGCGAGCACTGCACCGGGTGGGACTCGACGACGCGGTCGGTGCCGTCGTGCCCGAGGCGCAGCGGGAGCGGGTGGCGGTGGTCGCGGCCGGTGGCCCGGTCGCGGTAGACCATCGCCCACTCGTGCAGCCCGAAGCACCCGAACCGGCCGGGCCGCGAGGCCGTGGCGGAGAGCAGGCCGTGCAGGTAGCGCACGGTGTCGCCGCGGTCGGCGAGGAACGCGTCGGCGTCGAGCGCCAGGCCCCCGGGCGTCTCCCGGTACCACCGCCACGCGGCGCGCGCCGCGTACGGGTCGGCGACCTCGTCGTCGGTCCGGGGCGCCGTCTCGGAGGTGGGCAGGTGGCCCGCCGGCCGGGCGAGCACGACGCCGGGGCCCGGGTGCCAGCGGCGCAGCTGCGCCGGGCGCGTGGGGTAGTAGGTGAAGAGGAAGTCCTCGATCGCGTGCTTCTCGCCGAGCGGCTTGCGCTCGCGCCACCCCGCCGTGAACGCGTCGGCACGCTCCGCGTGGGCGCGCTCGCGCGCCGTCCACTCCTCGGCCGCGAGCACGACGGGTCGGACGACGGTGGTCGTCGAGGCGGTGGCGGTGGCGGTCGGGAGCACGGTCCCAGGGTACGAGAGCGCCGGGCGGCACCGACGAGCCGGCAGCCGGGACGCGTTTCACCCGGGCGGGCATTTTCCCGATGTGGGGAGGACCGGGAAGAATGCTCGTGAACGTGCTGTGAAGACCCGGCGCGTCCGTGCGGCCGACCACCGTCGACCCGCCACCCGAACGACCGATACGCGCGGCGAGGCCGCGGAGGAGCACCATGTCGCAGCCGCCCACGGCACCGCAGGACCCGTACCAGTTCGACCCCTACCGGCCGCACGGCACCGACCCCGCGCCGCAGGCGCCGTCGCACGACGCCTGGGCGCCGCAGGGCGAGCCGCAGACGCAGCCGTACGGCGCGGCCGACGGCGGGTACGGAACCCCGGGCTACGGCGCGGCGCCGGACCAGGCGCCGTACGGTGCCGCGCAGGCTCCCGCGTACGGCGCGGGCCAGCAGCAGGCGTACGGCCAGCAGCCGGGGTACGGCCAGCCCTACGGCGACCCCGCGCAGCAGCCGTACCCGCAGCCCTACCCGGACCCGGCGCAGCAGGCCTACGGCCAGCCGTACGGCGACCCGGCACAGCAGCCGTACGGCAGCCCCTACGGGAACGGCTACTCCGCGTACACCGCGCCCGCGCCGTCCACGAGCACGGTCGCGATCGTCGGGTTCGTCCTCGCGATCCTGGGCTTCCTCGGGAGCTGGATCCCGTTCGTCAACATTTTCGCCGCGCTGCTCGGCATCACGGGCGTCGTGCTCGGGTTCGTCGGGCTGTCCCAGGTGAAGCAGGGCAGGTCGGGCAAGGGCTTCTCGATCACGGCGATCGTCCTCGGCGTCCTGTCCGTCCTCGCGACGATCCTCATGTGGGTGGTTTTCGTCGTCGCGGCGAACGAGGCCTCGACGCAGTACGAGCAGACCCTCTCCGAGATCCAGGAGGACTCCGACCGGGCGTTCGGCGAGGCGACGGACGACGTCCTCGCCAACGACCTCGGCGTCGAGTTCGGGACCTTCGAGGGCACGGCCGACGAGTACGGCTGGGTCGAGTCCGCGCTGCCGGTGACGTTCACGAACACCTCCGACGAGCCCCTCACGTTCGACATCGACGTCGACGCGGTCGCCGCCGACGGCACCGTGATCGAGAGCGACTGGGCCTACTCCGAGACCCTGGAGCCGGGCGCCTCGGAGACCGTGGAGATCTTCGACCTCATCGACGCCGAGAACCTCGAGGCCATGAAGACGGCCACGTTCGAGATCACGCAGGCGAGCGCGTACTGACGGCTGCTGCACGGGACGGAGGACCGATCGTGAAGGACCCCACGAGCTCGCGCGAACCCGCCTGGGGAACGGCACCGGGCACCGAGCCGGAGCCCGCCGAGGTCGGTGCCTCGTCCGACCCCGAGGACCCGCAGGCGCCACCCGCGTCCGGCGCGAGCGATCCCGCGGGGTCGGCCACGGCGGCTCGACCCCGTGGGCGCTGGTCGTGGACGACGGCCGCGCTCGTGGCCGCGACCCTCGGCGTCCTCCTCGTCGTCGCCGTGCTCGCCACCGAGGCGGTGACGGCGCGGCGCGGCTGGGCGCACGTCGGCGGCCTCTACGCGGTCGCGGGCGCCGCGGTGGTCGCGGTGGGCGCGGTCGTGTGGCGGCGCGGCACGCGCGGCGTGGCGGGTGCCACGCGCGCGCTGGTCGCGCTCCTGGCGGGCACCGTGGTGCTCACCGCGTGGGTCACGGTCGACGTCATGACGGCCGGCGGGCCGGGGTACGGTCCCGGCAGCTCGCTGCGCGGGTATCCGTTCGGCGGCGGCTACGACGAGGGACCCGAGATCGGCGCCGCCTCGGACCGGGTCTGGTACGGGGAGTCCGTGCGCTACACGGACGGCCTGGTCGTCGCGGTGTCCGCCCCGCAGCCGTACACGCCGACCGAGGACGTCCTGGAGCGGGAGGACGACTACCCGGACTCGGTGCGCCTCCGCGTGCGCGTCACCAACGGCACGGGGCAGGAGATCGACCCTGACGGGCTCGAGCTGCAGCCCGTGTCGGGCGGTCTCGTCGCGCGCAAGGTCTACGACTACGCACCCGACGTGCTGCTCGACGACCCGGACACGATCGCCCGGGGGACGAGCGCCGAGTGGGACCTCGTCTACAACGTGTACGACCCGGAGGACGTCGTCGTCGGGGTCGAGCCGACCTGGGCGAACTACGCGGTGGCCGTGTTCTCCTGGTGAACCTGGCGCCGGACGGCGCGTCGCGCCTCACTCGGTGCGGTCGAGGTACGCCTGCGCGAGGCGCTTCGGGGCGCGCGCGAGCCAGGCGTCCTGCACCAGCTCCTCGAGCTCCGGCACGGTGACCAGGTCGAGCCGCGCGAGGACGATCGGGTACCCGTCGAAGTGGCTCGTCGTGAGGAAGACCGCGGGGTCGTCGCCGAGCAGCGCGGCCTTCTCGCCCTCGTCGGCCACGCGGAACGCGATGGGTGGCTCAGCGGGCGCTGTGTCACCGAGCTCGTCGAGGTCCCTCGCGCGCAGCGGCCGCTCCCAGACGAACAGCTTGCCGTGCACGGTCCACTGCCGCGGACCCTTGAGGTCCGTGTCCGGCAGCACCGCCACGATCCGCTCGACGTCCTCCCACGAGGCCATGCCTCCACGGTAGGCCGCTCGTCGACGACGGACCAGATGGTCCCCGGCCCGGCGCGCGGGTCAGTAGGGCGCGACCTTCCCGAGCGGCGGGAAGATCTCGTCGAGCTCCGCCAGGTCCTCGGTCGTGGGCGCCCAGGCCCCGGCCGCGGCGTTCTGCCGCACCTGCTCGGGCTTCGTCGCGCCGGCGATGACGCTCGACACCTGCGGGCGCGACAGGAGCCACCCGAACGCGACCTGGACCTCGGTGATGCCGCGCACCTGGCAGAACGCGCCGAGGCGCGCGAGCGCCTCCCACGGCGCCGACTCGAGGAGGTGCGGCTTGGTCCGGACGAGGCGGCCGTCGTCGGGCCGCGCGCCGTGCGCGTACTTGCCCGTGAGCAGGCCGTTCGCGAGCGGGAAGTAGGGGAGCACCCCGAGCCCGTACGCGGCCGCAGCGGGCAGCACCTCGAGCTCGGCCGCGCGGTCGACGAGGTTGTACTGGTTCTGCGCGGACACGAAGCGCACGGTCCCGGTGCTGCGGGCGGTGAACTCCGCCTCGGCGACCTGCCACCCCGCCCGGTTGGAGTGCCCGACGTAGAGCACCTTGCCCGCGCGCACGAGGTCGTCGAGCGCGGCGAGCGTCTCCTCGACCGGCGTCCGCGGGTCGGGCGTGTGGAACTGGTAGAGGTCGATGCGGTCCGTGCCGAGGCGGCGCAGGGAGCCCTCCACGGCGCGCACGACGTAGCGTCGCGACCCGCGGGCGTCGAAGTCGTCGCCCGCCGTGCCACGCATGGACATGCCGAACTTCGTCGCGACCACGACGTCGTCGCGGCGCGACCCGAGCGCCTGGCCCAGCAGCTCCTCGCTCAGCCCGGGTCGGCCCCCGTACGTGTCGGCCGTGTCGAAGAACGTCACCCCCGCGTCGAGCGCGGCGTCCACGACGGCGCGCGTCCCCTCGAGCGTCTCGGTCGCCGTCTGCGGGCGGCCGAAGTTGTTGCAGCCCAGCCCGACGGCGGAGACGGCCAGTCCGGACCGGCCGAGGCGGCGCAGGGCGGGGCGGGGTGCGATTCCGTCGTCAGCAGTCGTCATGCGGCGACCCTACGACGAGCCGCGGGCGGCCGTGACCGCGGACGCGCGCGTCGCGACCGCCGCGAAGAGCCGTTCGAGCGGTCCGCGACCAAGCGCCCAGCGCCACAGCGTCGCGGCCGCGAGCGTGGCGAGGGCGAGCGCGAGGAGGGGGCCGTTCGTCGTCTGCCCGTAGGCCGCGTCCCCCCACGCCCACAGCACGACGATCTGGGCCGAGTACACCGTGAGCGCCATCGCGCCGACCGCGGCGACGGGCGCCAGGACCCAGCGCCCGACCCGGCCCGCGAACAGGCACAGGCCAAGCACCGCGACGGCGAACCCGCCCGACCCCACGACCTCCGGCAGGGTGTCGGTGTGGGGGCCGGCGAGCCACAGGTACGCGCTCGTCGGCCAGGGGTCGGACCAGCCCAGGGGTTCGGGCCGGAACGTGCTCGACCACGCCGCGGCGGCGTCCTCGACCGCCTGCGCCCCGCCGAGCGGACCGGTCATGGACGCGGAGAGGCCGTACCCGATCCCTGCCGCGAGCAGACCGCCGCCCACGAGCCCGACCCGCGTGGCGGTCGACGACAGGTCCGAGCGCCCGATCGCGATCCCGACGAGCACGTACGCCATCCACACGACGGCGGGGTAGTGCCCGGAGACGAGGAAGTCCGTGAACGCACCCGAGCCGTCGTCGGGCAGGTGCAGCCCGGCGCGTGCGAGCACCTCGGGGAGCCAGTACGCGAGCACCGGTCCGACCACCGCGACCGCCCCGGCGAGCACGAGCAGGTCGCGGCGGCGCCAGCGCAGGAACGGCAGGGCGAGCACGAAGTACGCGGCGTAGAAGCCGAGGATGAGCAGCACGCGCGTCCCGAGCAGGTCCAGCAGGCCCACGAGCCCGAGGAGCAGCACGGCGCGCACGAGGATGCGTGTGCGGGTCTGCAGCGCGGGCAGCCCGTCGAGCGGCGTCCGCCCGCCCGAGACGATCGCGAGCGACACCCCCGCGACGAGCGCGAAGAGGATCGACGACCGCCCGTGCGACAGGGAGAGCCAGCCGGAGGCCTCGCCGAAGTCGTCGGAGGTGTACCCGACGTGGGCCGCGAACATCCCGAGGACCGCGATGCCGCGCGCGACGTCGACCCCCGTCACCCGGCCCGGGCCCCCGAGCAGGAGGGCGGCGTGCCGCCGCGCGAACCCGGGTGAGGAGCGAGCGGGGTCGCCAGGGGCGGGGGTCGTGCCGGTCGCGGCCGTCATGGGGGGATTGTCCGTGCGCGGGCGCGCTCCCACCCGGCCGCCACGCCGGAGCGGACGGCGGTGCGATCCCCGCGCGGACCGCGCGCCCAGAGTGTGAGAACGGGGTCGAGAACGATCCATGTCCGGCCTACGGTGCGGGTATGACGCACACCCCCCACGGCGCCGACGCGGCCGCCGAGCACCACGCCGACGCCCCCACCGGGGCCGGCAGCGACCCCGCGCAGGAGTCCGAGTCGTACACGCACGGGCACCACGAGTCCGTGCTGCGCTCGCACCGGTGGCGCACCGCCGAGAACTCGGCCGGGTTCCTCCTGCCGCACCTGCGCGCGGGCATGAGCGTCCTCGACGTCGGCTGCGGCCCGGCGACGGTCACCGTCGACCTCGCCGACCGCGTGGCCGGGGGACGCGTCGTCGGGGTCGACGCGTCCGAGGCCGTCCTCGAGAGCGCGCGCGAGCTCGCCGCCCAGCGCGGCACCGCGAACATCACCTTCCAGCACGCGAACGCGTACGAGCTGCCGTTCGCGGACGGCACGTTCGACGTCGTCTACGCGCACCAGCTCCTGCAGCACCTGTCCGACCCGGTCGGCGCGCTGCGCGAGATGAAGCGCGTCGCGAAGCCCGGCGGGCTCGTCGCCGTGCGCGACGCCGACTACGCCGCCATGACCTGGTACCCCGAGTCCCCGGGACTGACCGAGTGGAACACGCTCTACCACGAGGTCACGCACGCGTACGGGTTCGAGGCCGACGCCGGCCGTCGCCTGTTCTCCTGGGTCCAGGACGCCGGGTTCGACCTCGACGGCATCGTGCCCAGCGCGAGCACCTGGTGCTACGCGACCCCCGCCGACCGCACGTGGTGGGGCGGGCTCTGGGCCGAGCGCTGCGTCGCGTCGAACTTCGCGGTGCAGGCGAAGGAGTCGGCGCTCGCGGACGACGTCGCGCTCGAGCAGCTCGCGCAGGACTGGCTGCGCTGGGCCGAGGAGCCCGCGGGCTGGTTCGCGGTCCTCAACGGTGAGGTCCTCGCCCGCGTGTGATCGCGGTCGCGACCCGGTCCCGCGCGGTCGGGCGGGCGCAGGCCGGATAGCCTGAGCCCGTGCGCATCGCGAGATTCACCACCGGAGACGACCCCCGCTACGCCCTCGTCCAGCAGGAGGGGGACCGCACGTACCTCGCGGTCCTCACGGGCGACCCCCTCTACATGCCCGTCACGCCGACGGGCGAGCGCATCGAGCTGGGCGACGGCGTCCGGCTGCTGGCGCCGGTGATCCCGCGCTCCAAGGTCGTGGCCGTGGGCCGCAACTACGCGGACCACGCGAAGGAGATGGGCAACGACGTCCCGACGAGCCCGCTGCTGTTCCTCAAGCCGAACACCTCCGTCGTCGGCCCGGACGACCCGATCGTCCTGCCCGACTTCTCGCAGGAGGTGTCGTACGAGGCCGAGCTCGCGGTCGTCATCGGCCGGCTCGCCAAGGACGTGTCGCCGGAGGCCGCGCCCGGGTACGTGCTCGGGTACACGGTCGCGAACGACGTCACGGCGCGCGACGCCCAGCGCACCGACGGGCAGTGGGCGCGCGCCAAGGGCTTCGACTCCGCGTGCCCCCTCGGCCCGTGGATCGACACCGACCTGAACCCCGAGGACGTCGGCGTCCGCAGCCGTGTCAACGGCGAGGTCAAGCAGGACGGCCGCACGAGCGACATGATCTTCGACATCCCCTTCCTGGTGTCGTACATCTCCGAGGCGATGACCCTCCTGCCGGGCGACGTCATCCTCACCGGCACGCCCGCGGGCGTCGGCCTGATCGACGTGGGCGACCGCGTCGAGTGCGAGGTCGAGGGGCTCGGCGTCCTGAGCAACCCGGTCGTCCGGCGCCACTGACCGTGGGACGCGCCCCGGGTCGTACCGTCGCGCGCGGGGCCGGCTGGGGCGCGGTCGTCCCGTGCGCGGTCGTCGTCGTGCTCGTGGTCCTCGCGGTGCTCGCCGGGGGTGTCCCCACCGGGGAGGCACTGTCCTACGGCATCGTCCTCGCGATCGTCAGCGTCCCGGTCTGCGCCCTCGTCGGCGCCGCGATCGGCGGCCTCTTCGTGTTCGTGCGTACTCGGTTGCGGAGCAACCCCGTCGCTCGCCCTGGCGGCAGCGAACGAACGCCGGGAGCCGACGGCGGACCGGGCGGACATGCGGCAGCGACGCTGCTCCTCACTGCCGACGACGTCCTCGTGATCCCCGGCGTCGCCTCCGTCGACGTGACGCGCGTCGAGCCGGGTCTCGAGGACCTGTACGTGCGGTTCGACGACGATCCCGACGGCGAACGCGACGTCGTCGTCCTGCACAACACCTCGGTGGGAAGCGCACTAGCCCTGGTCGACACGGCAAGACTTGAGCTCGACGAGAGAGATCTCCGAGTGCTCCTGGAGTCGGTCGGTGCTCGCCGGTTTCGCGTCGTTAGGGGCAATCGGATCGTCGTCTGGCACCCGTCGGGCGACGAACAGGTCTTCGTCTGATGGGGACTTCCGGAAAGGACGGTGTGGCACGCGACTATCCGACACGGGAGGAGACGCGGGCCGCTCTGCGCGGGCTCGTGGACCAGTCGCGCTCCCGCGACGAGGTGAGCGACTGGGCGTGGGAGTACCTCGCCCAGGACTCGCACCGATACGACGAGTGCATCCAAGAAGCTCTCGACCGCCTCGCCGGTGCCGAGCCACTCCCACTCGGGATGACCGGCGATTACACCGTCGACGACTTCCGCGACTGGCTCCACGACTTCGAACGTTGCGTGACCGGTCGAGCCGTCCGCGACACCGTCCCGCTGCCCGTGCCCGCTGCGGACCCGGCCACGCGCGACTGAGACGACGACCGGGGCCACGCCGGACGCCCGGGCGACGGACGGCGTCGGGCAACTAGGCTGGGAGCCGTGATCCCCGCACCTGGCTCCTCGCCCGTCCGCGTCCGCTTCTGCCCGTCCCCGACCGGGACGCCGCACGTCGGGCTCATCCGCACCGCGCTGTTCAACTGGGCCTACGCGCGGCACACGGGCGGCACGTTCGTGTTCCGCATCGAGGACACCGACGCCGCGCGCGACAGCGAGGAGAGCTACCAGCAGCTCCTCGACGCGCTGCGCTGGCTCGGGCTCGACTGGGACGAGGGCGTCGAGGTGGGCGGCCCGCACGAGCCGTACCGGCAGTCGCAGCGCGCGGACATCTACCAGGACGTCATCGCGCGGCTCGTCGAGGGAGGGTACGTCTACGAGTCGTTCTCGACGCCCGAGGAGTCCGACGCGCGCAACGCCGCCGCAGGCGTCAAGACCAAGGGGTACGACAACTTCGACCGCACCCTCACGGACGAGCAGAAGGCCGCGTTCCGCGCCGAGGGGCGCGAGCCGGTGCTGCGCCTGCGCATGCCCGACGAGGACATCACGTTCACGGACCTGGTCCGCGGCGAGATCACGTTCAAGGTGGGCTCGGTCCCGGACTACGCGCTCGTGCGCGGCAACGGCCAGCCCCTCTACACGCTCGTGAACCCGGTCGACGACGCGCTCATGGGCATCACGCACGTGCTGCGCGGGGAGGACCTGCTGTCGTCCACGCCGCGGCAGATCGCGCTGTACCGGGCGCTGCTCGAGATCGGCGTGGCCGAGGTGATGCCGGAGTTCGGCCACCTCCCGTACGTCATGGGGGAGGGCAACAAGAAGCTCTCCAAGCGCGACCCCGAGTCGAACCTGTTCCTGCACCGCGAGCGCGGCTTCACGCCCGAGGGCCTGCTCAACTACCTCGCGCTGCTCGGCTGGTCCATCTCTCCGGACCACGACATCTTCACCGTCACCGAGCTGGTCGAGGCGTTCGACGTGCACGACGTGCTGCCCAACCCGGCGCGCTTCGACCTCAAGAAGGCTGAGGCGATCAACGCGACGCACGTGCGCCTGCTCGCCCCCGAGGACTTCCGCGACCGCCTCGTCCCGTACCTGCACGCGGGCGGCCTGGTCCCCGCGGACTCGTTCGCGGACCTGTCCCCGCGCAACCAGGAGATCCTCACGGCGGCCGCGCCGCTCGTCCAGGAGCGCATGGTGCTGCTCGGCGAGTCGGTCGGCATGCTCGGCTTCCTCTTCACGGCCGACGACGTGCTCACGGTCGAGGACGACGCGCGCGGCGCCCTGCGCGACGACGCGAAGGACATCCTCGCCGCCGCGATCACCGCGCTCGACGTGCTGCAGGACGGCGAGTTCGTCACCGCCGCGATCGAGGAGCGCCTGCGCGACGCGATCGTCGAGGGCATGGGCGTCAAGCCGCGGTTCGCGTTCACGCCGCTGCGCGTCGCGCTCACGGGCCGCCGCGTCTCCCCGCCGCTGTTCGAGTCCATGGAGCTGCTCGGCAAGGGCTCCACGCTGGAGCGCCTCGTGCGCCTGCGGGACGCGCTGTGACGGACCTCGGCCTCTCGGCGGCCTCCGCGCCTCTCGAAGGCGTCCTGTTCGACGTCGACGACACGCTCGTCGACACGCGCGCCGCGTTCGCCGAGTCGATCGCCGCCGCGTCGCGCGTCTGGCTCCCGCACCTGCCCGAGGACCGGTACGACGAGGTACTCGCGCTGTGGCGCTCGGACCCGAACGGGCACTACCGCGCGTACACGCGCGGCGAGGTGGACTTCGACGCGCAGCGCATGGCGCGCGCGAACGAGCTCCAGGCGACGTTCGGCGGCGAGCTGCTCGACGACGCCGCGTACGTGGACTGGAAGGACCTCTTCTGGGGCACGTTCGAGGCGTCCTGGGCGGCGTTCGACGACTCGCGCCCGGTCGTGGACGCGCTCGTCGCGGCCGGGGTACGGGTCGGCTCGCTGACCAACGCGCGCGTCGAGCTGCAGACCCGCAAGCTCGCCGCCGCGGGCCTGCCCGACGTCCCGCTCCTCGTCGGCGTGGACACGCTCGGGTTCGGCAAGCCCGACCCCCGCGTGTTCGGCGAGGCGTGCCGCCGGCTCGGCACCGACCCGGCCCGCACGGCGTACGTCGGCGACGAGCTCGACGTCGACGCGCGCGCCGCCCTCGCGGCCGGGCTGGTCGGCGTCTGGCTCGACCGCCCTGGCACGCGCCGCGGCGGCCCGCACCCGGAGGACCCGACGTCGGCCCGCGCCTCGGGCGTGCACGTGGTCCACGCCCTGGCCGACCTGCCCGCGACCCTCGGCATCGCCGTCCCCGCCCGCGCCGAGGCCCCCACGCCGAGGTAGAGCCCTGGTCTGCCGAGGTAGAGCCCTGGTCACTGACCAGGGCTCTACCTCGCGTCACCAGGGCTCTACCTCGCGCCACCACGGTTCTCTCTCGCGTGACCAGGGTCCTCCGCCGGCGGGGACCGTTCAGGTGAGGAGCAGGACGCCGACGAGGGCCGTCGTCGTGACGAGGAGTGCCGACAGCCCGCCCAGGACGAGCGCGCGCCGCCCGGTGCGCAGCAGGTACGGGACGTCCACACCCAGCCCGAGCGCGAACATCGCGGCCACGAACGCGAGCGTCGTCGCGGTCGCGAGCACGGCGAGCAGGGGCTCCGGTACGACGCCCAGGCTGCGCAGCGCCACCGCGGCCACGAACCCGACGACGAACCACGGCACCGGCGCGACCCGCGGCGGGGCCGCGTCCGTCGTCGTGCCCGCGGCTCCGGCGTCGCCCACGCCGGTGGAGCCGACCCGGGCGAGGGCCGCGCGCCGGGCCCCGCGGGCCACGACGACGCCCGCGACGGTGACGAGCGGGGCGAGGAGGGCGACGCGCGCGAGCTTGGCGACCGTGGCGGTCGCGAGGGCGGGGTCCGAGATCGTCCCGGCGGCCGTGACGACCTGGGCGACCTCCTGCACGCTCGCGCCGATCCAGAGCCCGGCCTGGCCGTCGGCGAGGCCGACCAGCGACGCGAGCCACGGCAGCGCGACGATCGCGAGCGTGCCGTAGACGGTGACGAGCGCGAGCGAGGCCGCGACGCCGTCGTCGTCCTCGCGGACCTGACCGGGGGTCCGCCCGGGGCCGGCGACGACGCCCTGCATCGCCGAGATCGCCGCGGCCCCGCACACCGAGAACCCGGTCGCGACGAGCAGCGTGGTGACGCGCGGCACCCGGAGCGCGCGACCGAGCGCGAGCGTGCCCGTGAAGGTGACGAGGAGGGTCGTCGTGACGACGACGAGCCCGCGCCAGCCCAGCGCGAGGACCTCGGGGACCGAGAGCTGGAAGCCGAGCAGCACGACGCCGGTGCGCAGGACGACGCGGGACGTCCACGCGACCCCGGGCCGGGTCGCCGCGACGGTGGCTCCGCCACGCCGGGTCCTGCCCACCCGGCCCAGAACCGGCGCGACGAGCGCGCCGAGCACGAGCGCGACGACGAGCGGGGAGATCGTCGGGACGAGCCGCGCCCCGAGCAGCACGAGGACCGTCGCCCCGGCCACCAGCACGAGCCCGGGCAGCAGCGCACGGGAGCCCGCGGCGCGGCGGGACGCGCTCGCCGTCGCGACGGGAGGTGGTGCGGTGCGGGCCGTGCGGGGTGCGGGAGGTGCCATGCTCACGAGCCTGCTGCGTGCGGCGAGGCCGCGGAAGGGCGATCTGCCTCGCCACCCATAGAGTGGCCCTATGGCCCAGACCTCTCGCGACCGGACCTCGCTCTCCGCGCTCGAGCTGCTCGTCGCGACCGACTCGCACGGCTCGATCAGCGCCGCGGCGCGGGCGCTCGGGGTCGCCCAGCCGACGGCGTCGGCGGGCCTGCGTGCGCTGGAGCGCCGCCTCGGGCTCGAGCTCCTCGAGCGCACGACGCGCGGCTCCCGGCTCACGGAGACGGGTCGCGCCACCGCCGCGTGGGCGCGCGAGGTGATCGAGGCGTCGGACCGGTTCGAGACGTCGGTCGCCGCGCTGCGCGACGCCCCGGCCGCCCGGGTGCGCGTCGCGGCGAGCCTCACGGTCGCCGAGTACCTGGCGCCCCGCTGGCTCGCGCGCCTGGCGCTCGAGGGGTCCGGCCCCGGCGGGGGAGCGCCGGACGTCGAGCTCGTCGTGCGCAACTCGCGCGAGGTGACCGACCTCGTCCTCGACGGCGCCGTGGAGCTGGGCTTCGTCGAGAGCGCGACCCTGCGTCGGGGGCTGCGCAGCCGCACCGTCGCGCACGACCGGCTCGTCGTGGTCGTCGGCCCGGCGCACCGGTGGGCGCGACGGAGCGCGCTGCGGGTCGACGAGCTGCTCACGGGCGGCCTGGTCGTGCGCGAGCGCGGGTCGGGGACGCGCGAGACGCTCGAGCGCGGGCTCGCGGCGGTCGGCGAGCGCCTGCCCGACCACCTGCCCTACCTCGGCTCGACGGCGGCGCTCAAGACCGCCGTGCAGCACGGCGGTGCGGTCGCGGTCCTGTCGAGCCTCGCCGTCGCCGACGACGTCGCGCGCGGCGCGCTGGTCCGGGTCGCCGTCCCGGGGCTCGAGCTCGAGCGTCGCCTGCGCATGGTGTGGAAGGACGGCACCGCGCTCTCCTCGGCCGCGCGCCGCATCGCCGCCGCGGCCGCCGTTTCGTCGGGCTGACCCGGCCCCGCGCGGGGTGCGACGTGGTGCGTCAGCGCACCGACGCGTCCCAGCGCCAGCGCGTGCGCTGCCGCAGGCCGGGCAGCTCGCCGCGCCCGGTCGCCCACAGGAGCAGGAGGTCCGGGTCCTCGTCCGGTCCCGGGTCGACGTCCGGGAAGAGCCGGGCGAGCACCCGCGGCGCGAGGCCCGCAGGGAACGACGCGTGCTCGCCCGCGAGCCCGAGCAGGACGTCGTGGCCGTGCACGAGGACCTCGACGACGCCCATCGCCGCGAACCCGGCAGCGTCGGAGGTGCCGTAGGGGTGATAGGCGCGTGCTGCCGCCGGACGGGTCTCGGCGAGGGTCGCGAGGAGCTCGCCGCCCCCGAGCAGCGCCTCGCACAGACCCGCCGTCCCGGCCGCACGGTCGACGTGGGCGATCTCGTCCTCCCCGCGCGGCCCGACGAGCGGCACGTACGCGAGGCGCGGGAGCGCGGCGAGCTGGAGGGCGTAGGCGAGCAGGTCGTCCACGACGTGCTCCGCCGTCGTCCAGCACGACCACCGCACCGGGCCGGCCTGCGCGTCGAACGCCGAGGTGGGGTGCCGGACGAGGCGGTCCGCGAGCCAGCGCGCCGCCGTACGCACGTCGTCGCCGGTGACGGCGTCGGGGGCGCGGTCGTCGGCGTGGCCCGGGCGCGTGCTCACGCGCTGCCCGGGGCGTCGAGCACGTCGGCCCGCCAGCACTCGGCGAGGTACGGGAGGTCCACCTGGGCGCGCCCTGCGAGGTCCGGGTGGGTCGCGACGAGGTCGTCGATCTCGCCGAGCAGCTCCTCGCGACGCGCGTCGGGGAGCGTCAGCAGGTAGCTGCGCGACGCGGCGAGCGGGCGGAGGGACGACGTCGGGACGCGGTCGGCCCACGGCACCGTGCGGTGCTCGGGCGGGGTGAAGAGCTGCTCGGCGAGCACGGGCTCGCGGTAGCTGTGCTCGAGGGTGTCGCCGCGGTGGATGACCTCCGTGAACCGGCCGACCCAGTCGACCGCGTTGTCCCGCACGTTCCAGACGATCCCGAGACGGCCGCCGGGTCGCAGCACGCGCGCGATCTCGGGCTGAGCGGCGGGGGAGAACCAGTGCCACGCCTGCGCGACGAGCACGGCGTCGACGCTCGCGTCGGGGAGAGGGATCGCCTCGGCCGAGCCGGGCAGGGCCCGCGCGTCCGGGACGGACTCCGCCAGGCGGGCGCGCATCGCGTCCGAGGGCTCGACGGCGACGACGTCCAGCCCGCGAGCGACCAGCCGTTCGGTGAGCTTCCCCGTGCCCGCGGCGAGGTCGAGGACGCGCCGCGCCCCGTCGGGCAGGAGCCAGTCGACGGCCTCGTCCGGGTAGGAGGGCCGCGTGGACGCGTACTGGGCGGCCCCCTGCTCGAACGACGCGGCGCGGTCGGCGCGCGAGCCGGGGTCCGGGGAGTCTCCTGAGCTCATGCCCCGACGGTGCCAGACGGCGGCGGGGCGCGTCGACCCGGAGGGGCACCTCCGCGTGCCCGGCTCAGCAGTTCGGGTCGCATTTGGTCCGCGTCGTCATGTCCGGTAATGTTCTCGGCCGGTGGGACCTCCACGGGAGGGAGCCAGGGGACGAGTCTCGACTCGTCGCGGCGGCTCCTCGACGGTGGCTGGTTACCCCCTTGGGGTATGGTGTAATTGGCAGCACGAGTGATTCTGGTTCACTTAGTCTAGGTTCGAGTCCTGGTACCCCAGCGAAGAGCTCCGGCTCAGTTCGAGCGGTCAAGACCGCGCGAAACATGAGGTAGAGTTCTCGACGGAGAAACGGACCGGAAACGGTACGAAGATCCACAGGCCCCCATCGTCTAGCGGCCTAGGACGTCGCCCTCTCACGGCGGTAACACGGGTTCAAATCCCGTTGGGGGTACAGAGAAAGGCCCGGTCACCATCACGGTGACCGGGTCTTTGTCATGCTCGGAGAAGCGTGAGCAGCGCTCGACGCGACGTGTCGTGGTGCTAGCACGCGCCGTGTGACGAAGGTCGCGGCCCTCGGTGGGGGACGCGTGATCGCCGTGCTGGGCACGACGGAACCGTCAGCCCGCGATCGTGAGCTCGTCGAGGTGTCGTCAGGGCGCGCCGTCGCGACCCGGGCCGGGCTCGTAGGGCTTCGGGATCGGCGTCGGCGTGGGGCGCGGGTGGATGACCGGCACGTAGGTCGCCCGGTGCTCCCCGGAGACCGCCCAGCCGGGCTCGTCGTCATGAGGCTCCGCGGGGTGCTCGCCGCCGAGCCACCCGTCCCTGCGTCCCGCGGCGCCCTGAGCCGCCTCCGACGGCCCCGCGACCGGGATGGGCTGCGTCGGCCCGCTCGACTCGCCGGCCGCACGCCCGGGGACGACGACCACGTGCTGGTCGGCGGGTGGGGGCGCGGGGACGGGCGGCAGGGTCTGGGCCGGGCTGCGGCCGTCCCACGCCGGGGCGGGCTCGACGGGCGCCGGCTCGGCCGGCTGGGGAGGGCGCGGGCCCGGCGGCGGGATCGACGCCGGGGCGGCTCCCTGGGTGCCGCCCTGTGGCGTTCCGGGGCCGCTCGGTCCCGCGCCGGGGCGGCTCCCGGGCGTGAAGAGCGTGTCGCACAGGAGGCGGTACGTCGCGTCGGGGTGGGAGACCCAGTCGATCTGGCGCAGCGCCTGGTCCTGCCCGGCGGACTCCAGGAGGAACTGCCCGTAGCCGAAGACGCGCCCGACGGGCGAGCGCCCGTAGTTCATGTCGGTGACCTTGGTGAGCGGCATCATCGCGACCTTGTGCGTGATGAGGCCGTACAGCAGGAGCAGGCGCTTGTCGGTGGCGACGAACCACTCGTTGCGCCACTCGAAGACCTTCCACACCAGGCGCCCGGCGAGGATCAGCCACAGCCACCACAGGAACAGCACGCCGTCGCCGACGGCCGGTCCCGCCTGCACGACGAGCCACGCGACGAGGAACGCGCCTGCGACGGTGGTCACGACCGGCTCGAGCAGCATCCCCCAGTGGTGGCGCGTGGCCACCACGACCCGCTCGCCGCTCAGCACGTAGCGGTCGAGGATCCTGCTCCGGGGACGGCCGCGGGCCACGGTCAGTCCAGGAGCGAGTTGAAGAACTGGCCGATGGAGCTGAAGGCACCGAGGATGACGTCCCAGATGCCCTCGACGATGTCGGCGGCGCGGTCGGGGCTCCTGATGACCGCGTAGACGGCGAAGATCACGAGGACCCAGATCAGGGTCATCTTCACCTTCGGATGCATCGGGACTCCTCGTGTCTCGGGTTCGGACGGTCAGGTGCGCCCCCTGCCGCCGCCGCGCCGTCCGGCGCCGGGGCACGCACAGCATGGCAGCAGCCGGTGACATTTTGACAGGGCACGTCCCGTTTGCGGCCCGCGGCGCGCCGACGACGCCCGACACCGCGCCCGGTGCGAGCCCTTCGGCGCAGCGGCTACTCGCCTGCGCGGCGCAGCACCTCGGTGAGGCGGTTCGCGGCGGCGACGACGGAGCCGGAGTGCAGGCGGCCGGGCTGGCGGCTCAGGCGCTCGACCGGGCCGGAGATGGAGACCGCCGCGACGACCCGACCCGACGGCCCGCGCACGGGCGCGGACACCGAGGCGACGCCGAGCTCGCGCTCGGAGACGGACTGGGCCCAGCCGCGGCGTCGGACGCCCGAGAGGATCGTGGCGGTGAAGACGGCCTCGCGCAGGCCGCGGTGGAGGCGGTCGGGCTCCTCCCACGCGAGCAGGATCTGCGCCGCGGAGCCCGCGTTCATCGTGAGCGTCGCGCCGACCGGGATCGAGTCGCGCAGGCCCACCGGACGTTCGGCGGCCGCGACGCAGATGCGGTGGTCGCCCTGGCGGCGGTAGAGCTGGGCGCTCTCGCCCGTGTGGTCGCGCAGCGCGGTGAGCACGGGGTTCGCGGCGGCGAGCAGACGGTCCTCGCCGGCCGCCGTCGCGAGCTCGTTGAGCCGCGGGCCGAGGACGAAACGGCCCTGCATGTCACGCGCGACCATGCGGTGGTGCTCGAGCGCGACCGCGAGGCGGTGCGCTGTCGGGCGGGCCAGGCCGGTGGCCGTGACGAGCTGGGCAAGGGTGGCCGGTCCGGACTCCAGGGCTCCCAGGACGGAGGCCGCCTTGTCCAGCACTCCGACTCCGCTAGTATTGTCCATAGGTCGATATTGACGTCTCACGCAATGAGATGCAAGTCCGGCGCGGATGTTCCACCCGCTGGACGTTCTCCCCGGCAGGCTGCCGGACGGCGGACGATCGACCCAGGCGGTTCTCCATACCCCCCAGGAGCACCGTGACAGACGACGAGGAGATGAGCTACATGGCCGGCACGCTGGCGGAGAAGGTCTGGGACGCGCACCTGGTGCGACGAGGCACCGACGGGTCGCCCGACCTCCTCTACATCGACCTCCACCTCGTGCACGAGGTCACCAGCCCCCAGGCGTTCGAGGGGCTGCGCCTCGCGGGGCGCCAGGTCCGCCGTCCCGACCTCACGATCGCGACCGAGGACCACAACACCCCCACGCTCGACATCGACCTGCCGATCGCGGACCTCACGAGCCGCACGCAGATCGACACGCTGCGCAACAACGCGCGCGAGTTCGGCGTCCGCATCCACTCGCTCGGCGACGCCGACCAGGGCATCGTGCACCAGGTCGGGCCGCAGCTCGGCCTCACCATGCCGGGCCTGACGGTCGTCTGCGGCGACTCGCACACCTCGACGCACGGCGCGTTCGGCGCGCTCGCGTTCGGCATCGGCACCTCCGAGGTCGAGCACGTCATGGCGACCCAGACGCTCCCGCTCGCGCCCTTCAAGACGATGGCGATCAACGTCGACGGCGAGCTGCCTCCGGGCGCGACGAGCAAGGACATCATCCTCGCGATCATCGCGAAGATCGGCACCGGCGGTGGCCAGGGCTACGTCCTGGAGTACCGCGGCGAGGCCATCCGCAACCTCTCCATGGAGGCGCGGATGACGATCTGCAACATGTCCATCGAGGCGGGCGCGCGCGCCGGCATGATCGCCCCGGACGACACGACGTTCGAGTACCTCAAGGGCCGCCCGCACGCGCCCGAGGGCGCGGACTGGGACGCGGCCGTCGAGTACTGGCGCACGCTGCGCTCCGACGACGACGCCGTCTTCGACACCGAGGTCACGCTCCGCGCGTCGGACCTCGAGCCCTTCGTCACCTGGGGCACCAACCCCGGCCAGGGCCTGCCGATCTCCGCGACCGTCCCCGTCCCCGAGGAGATCGCGGACGAGAACGAGCGCGTCGCCGCCGAGCGCGCGATCGAGTACATGGGCCTCACGCCCGGGCAGCCGCTGCGCGAGGTGTCCGTGGACACCGTGTTCATCGGGTCGTGCACCAACGGCCGCATCGAGGACCTGCGCTCCGTCGCCAAGGTCGTCCAGGGCAAGCAGAAGGCCGACGGCGTGCGCGTCCTCGTCGTCCCGGCCTCCGCGCGCGTGCGCCTCCAGGCCGAGGCCGAGGGCCTCGACAAGATCTTCCTCGACTTCGGCGCCGAGTGGCGCAACGCGGGCTGCTCGATGTGCCTCGGCATGAACCCGGACCAGCTCCAGCCGGGCGAGCGCGCCGCGTCGACGTCGAACCGCAACTTCGAGGGCCGCCAGGGCAAGGGCGGGCGCACGCACCTCGTGTCGCCGCTCGTCGCCGCCGCCACCGCGCTCCGCGGGACGCTCTCCTCGCTGAGCGACCTCGACCTGCCCGAGGGCACCGACATCACGTCCTTCGACGGCACGCCGCTCGCGCCGCTCGACCCGCGCGTCCTCGTGCAGGTCTGAGCCACCCGCACCGCGCCGCCCACTCGTCGCCCGAAGACTCGAAGAGGTTCCTGCCATGGAGAAGTTCACGACCCACACCGGCGTCGGCGTCCCGCTGCGCCGCAGCAACGTCGACACCGACCAGATCATCCCCGCCGTCTACCTCAAGCGCGTGACGCGCACGGGGTTCGAGGACGCGCTGTTCGCCGCCTGGCGCGGTGACCCCACGTTCGTCCTCAACCAGGACGCCTACCGTGCGGGCTCCGTCCTCGTCGCCGGCCCCGACTTCGGCACCGGCTCGTCGCGCGAGCACGCCGTGTGGGCGCTCAAGGACTACGGCTTCCGCGTCGTGCTCGCGTCGCGCTTCGCCGACATCTTCCGCGGCAACTCCGGCAAGCAGGGCCTCGTGGCCGGCATCGTCGCGCAGGAGGACATCGAGCTCCTCTGGAAGATCCTCGAGACCAACCCGGGCACCGAGGTGACCGTGGACCTGGTCAACCGCACCGCGTCCGCGCAGGACGTCACCGTGCCGTTCCAGATCGACGACTACACGCGCTGGCGCCTCATGGAGGGCCTGGACGACATCGGCCTGACCCTCCAGCACGAGGACGAGATCTCGGCGTTCGAGGCGACGCGGGCGTCGTGGCGGCCCAAGACGCTGCCCGCGAAGACGCTGCCCAAGGTCGAGATCGAGGCTGCTCGGCCGGTCTGACCTTCCTGGCTCGGGGGCGGGCTCTGGGGAGGTGACGACGGGTCTACCATCCGCGGGGCTCGTTCCTCGCCCCGCTCCCGCCAGGCCCACCACGACCCGTCGTCACCTCCCCAGACCCCGCCCGTGGTCGTGTCGCCGACACGTCACTCGCGCGGACTGATCGGGGACGACGGCGACTCGCACCGTCGGCGCCTTGCCTCCTCAGGGGCGGGGTGGGCCCTGGTGGATGGCGTCGAGGAGGGACTCCGGGGTCGCGGTCTCGGGGTTCCAGCGGGACTCGACCCACCAGGTGGCGCCCGCGTCGGCAAGGCCGGCGAGCTGGTCCGTCGCTGCCGTCCGGTCGGCCGGGAGCTCGCCCTGGACGACGACGTCGAACGGGCGGCCCGCGTCGAGGCCGAGCTCCGCACGGCGCGTGGTGAGCCAGGCGACCAGGGCGGAGACGTCGTCGGGCGTGGGGACGTCGAAGCCGCGCTCGCCGCGGAGCTGGAGCACGATCCCGTCGGCGCGCAAGGTGCGGTCGAGCGAGCGCACCGGCGGGCGCTCGGCGTCCCACACCCCGACCGGCCACACCGGCACGTGGTGCCCGACGACCGGGCGCTCCACGGGTCGGGGGAGGAACAGCATCTCACCCGCGTGCACGTGCGTGCCGTCGAAGGTGAACTTCTCGCCCGACCAGGCGCAGTCGAGGTAGGCGATCGCGTCGTCGAGCAGCTCCGCGCGCTCACGCAGGGACTGGGGCTGGCCCGGGACGGCGGAGAAGCCGCCGTCGTCGAGCACGCCCACGCCGACGGGCAGGACCAGGCGCCCGCCCGACAGGTGGTCCACGGTGAGCGCCTGCCGCACGACCTCCCACGGCTTGCGGCGCGGGAGCGCGAAGACCATCGCCCCGAGCGCGATGCGCTCGGTGCGGACCGCCGCCGCGGCGAGGACCGACCACGGGTCGAACGTGTCGACCGGCATCGACAGCAGGCTCAGCCCGTCCCACGAGAAGAACCCGTCCCAGCCCGACTCCTCGGCCCCCACCGCCATGTCCAGGACCTGCGTCGCGGAGCCGAAGCTCCCGACCACCCCGACCTTGATCCCCGATCCTGTCCCCGTCGTCGCTGCGCTCATCCGCCCGACGTTACGGCCCGCCACCCACACCCCAGCGCTCAGGGGAGCGGGGTGACGTCGAGGCGGACGATGCGGCGGCGGGCGACGTCGGTCACAGTGAGACGGCGGTCGTCGACGTCGACGTGGTCGCCCACGGTCGCCAGCCGGCCGAGCTGCGCGACGACGTACCCGGCGACCGTCTCGTACGGGCCGTCGGGCAGCGCGACGCCGGTGCGCCGCGCGAACTCCTCGATCGTCTGCCCGGCGTCGGCGCTCGTCGCGGCGCCGTGCTCGCGCGCCGGGGAGGGCTCGTCGGGGTCGTACTCGTCGCGGATGTCGCCCACGAGCTCCTCGACGAGGTCCTCGAGCGTGACGATCCCGTCGGTCCCGCCGTACTCGTCGACCACGACGGCGATGTGCACACCCTCGCGGCGCATCTGCGACATCGCGGGGAGCACGGTGTTCGTCGCGGGCAGGGCGAGGATCGGGCGGACGACGTCGCGCACCGCCAGGGCGCGCCCCGTCGCCGGGTCGGTCGCCGGGTGGTCGGGGCAGTCGCGCCCGAGGAGGTCGCGCACGTGGAGGAACCCGACGACGTCGTCGAAGTCGTCCCCGGTCACGGGGTAGCGCGAGTACGGGCCCGCCGCGACGGTCGCGGCGGCCTCGGAGAGGGTCGTGTCGGCGCGCAGGAACGCGACCTCGCCGCGCGGCGTCATGGCCTCGGCGAGCGACCGGTCGCCCGCTTGGAACACGTCGTCGAGGATGCGGCGCTCGTCCTCCGGCAGCGACTCGTGCGCGAGCACGATCTCGCGCAGCTCCTCCTCGCTCATCTCCTCGCTGCGCGCCGACGGGTCGCCGCCGAGCAGGCGCACCACGCCGTCGGTCGAGCGCGAGAGCAGCCAGATCACGGGGCGCATGAGCGTCGCGAACCGGTCGAGGGGTGGCCCGACGGCAAGCGCCACCCCGGCCGAGCGCTGGAGCGCGATGCGCTTGGGCACGAGCTCCCCGAGCACGAGCGAGAGGTACGCGATGACGAGCGTCAGCCCGACGAGCGCGACCGTGTCCGCGAGCCCGCTCGACAGCCCGAGGGCCTCGAGCGACGGCGCGAGGTCGGGGGCGAGCGTCGACGCGCCGTACGCCGCGGAGAAGAACCCCGCGACGGTGACGCCGATCTGCACCGCGGCGAGGAACCGGTTGGGGTCGCGCGCGACGGCCGCGACCCGCGCGCCGCGCGCGGACTGCTTCTCGAGCCGCGCGACCTGGCTCTCGCGCAGCGAGACGAGCGCGATCTCCGTGCCCGCGAACACGCCGCCGACGAGGATGAAGAGCAGGACGAGGCCGATGTTGGCCCAGGTGCCGGAGTCCATGCTCCATCCAAGCAGGCCGCCCGGCCTGCGGCGGGATCAGCGGTCGGCGGGGTTCCGACCGTCCGTGGGCTCGGGGTCGGTCGGCTCGGGATCGGCCGGGTCGGCGTCGGCGGGGTCGGCGTCGGCCGCGTCGGAGCCCTGGGGCTCGGCCGCCGGTGCGGCGGACCCGGCCGCCGTCCCGGCCGTCGTGCCGTCGGTCGCGTCGGTCGTCGCCTCGGCGCCGGCCGGCTCGCCGTGCTTGCGACGGGGGACGACGTGCGCGACGAGGACCACGACGCCGCCCACGAGGATGCCGACGACGGCCGAGCAGGCCGTGTTGACGAGCCAGCCCAGGAACCCGCCCACGCCCGCGACGCCGGTGACGGCGTGCTCGAGGTGGTGCACGACGTCGTACGGGCCGTGCCAGCCGAGGTCGTACGCGCCCTGCAGCAGGATGTGGCCGCCGACCCAGAGCATCGCGATGATGCCGACGAACGAGATGACGGACATGACCTTGGGCATCGCGCCGACGAGCCCGCGTCCGAACGACTGGACCCACGGCGTGTCGCGCTGCGCGAGGTGCAGGCCGATGTCGTCCATCTTCACGATGAGCGCCACGACCCCGTACACGAGGACCGTGATGAGCAGCGCGACGATCACGAGGATGATCAGGCGGGACCAGAAGGCCTCCGAGGCGACCTCGTTGAGCGCGATGACCATGATCTCCGCGCTGAGGATGAAGTCGGTGCGCACCGCGCTCGAGACCACCGAGTCCTCGTCGACGGCCTTCTTCTCGGCCTTCGTCTCGACCTCGGCGTGGTGCCTGCCCGAGACGAGCTCCCAGACCTTCTCAGCACCCTCGAACGCGAGGTAGGTCCCGCCGAGCATGAGCAGCGGCGTGAGCAGCTGGGGCAGGAACTGGCTCAGCAGCAGGATCGCCGGGAGGATGAAGAGCAGCTTGTTGCGCAGCGACCCGACCGCGATGCGCTTGACGACGGGCAGCTCGCGCTTGGCGGCCAGCCCCTCGACGTAGCGCGGCGTGACGGCGGTGTCGTCGATGACGACGCCGGTCGCCTTGGCGCTGGCGCGCCCGGCGGCGGCGCCGACGTCGTCGATCGACGCGGCGGCGAGCTTGGCGAACGCCGCGATGTCGTCCAGGAGGGCAGCGAGTCCGAAGGCCATGGGGAGGTGCTCCGTGCGCCGGCCCGCGTCGCCGCGCACGGGCCCGCTGGTCGAGTGGACGCGGCGGCAGCATCGTAGCGAGTGTCGGCCCCGTGACGTCGTGCTCGCCCACACCACCCGTGCTCAGCGCGGCGCGGCGCGCGTCACGACGTTCACGACGTGCGGCGCGCGCACGACGACGCGCACGACCTCGCGCCCGGCGGTCGCCCGCGCAACGCCGGTCGTCGCGAGCGCGAGGTCGTGCAGCGCGCGCTCGCCGACGTCCGCGGGCACCCGCACCCGGTCGCGGACCTTCCCGTCGACCTGGACGACCGCCTCGACCTCGTCCGCGACGAGCAGCGCCGGGTCGACGACGGGCCAGGTCGCGTCGGCGACCGAGGGGTCGCGGCCCAGCCGGTGCCAGGCCTCCTCGGCGGTGTGCGGGGCGAACAGGCCGAGCAGCACCGCCACCGCCTCGACGGCCTCGCGCACCGCGGCCCCGTGCGGCGCGTCGGGCTCGCCCGGCGCCGGGCCCGCGTCGGACGCCCGCCGCGCCGCGGTGACGAGCTCCATGACGCGCGCGACCACCACGTTGAACCGGCTCCGGTCGAGCAGGTCCTCCGCCTCGCGCACGGTCGCGTGGGTCGCGCGGCGCAGGTCGTGCGCGCGCGACCCGGGCGCGACCTCGACGAGCGCGGCGTCGTGCGCCGCCGCGCCCGACCGTGCACCCGGCCCGACGACGGAACCTCGGGCCGGCCCCGCGACCGGTCCGACGGCGTCGGCCAGCCGCAGCACGCGCGCGCAGAACCGCCGCATGGCGCCGGGGTCGACGTCCGCCCAGTCCACGTCGTCCTCCGGCGGCCCGGCGAACACCATCGCGAGGCGGACCGCGTCGGCGCCGTGCCGGTCGAGCTGCTCGCCCAGGTCGACGCCGTTGCCGAGCGACTTGCTCATCGCGCGACCACCGTTCAGGACCTGCCCCTGGTTGAGCAGCGTCGCGAACGGCTCGACGACGTCCACCCAGCCCTCGTCGTGCAGGAACTTCGTGACGAACCTGCTGTACAGCAGGTGCAGGATCGCGTGCTCGACGCCGCCCACGTACTGTGCGGCAGGCATCCACCGCCGCGCGTCCTCGGGTCGGAACGGGACGTCGTCGGGCGGGCCCTCGGCGCCCAGCGAGCAGTACCGCAGGAAGTACCAGGACGAGTCCACGAACGTGTCGAGCGTGTCCGGGTCGCGCTCCGCGTCCGCGCCGCAGCGCGGGCACGGCACGCGCCGCCACGCGTCGGCGGCGGGCGACGCGAGCGGTGAGCGCCCGCGGGGGAGCAGGTCGTCGCCGGCCAGGTCCGGCAGCCGCACGGGCAGCTCGTCGTCCGGGACGGGCACGACGCCGCACGCCGGGCAGTGCACGACCGGCACCGGTGCGCCCCAGTAGCGCTGGCGCGAGACCAGCCAGTCCCGCAGCCGGTACGACGTCGTCCGCTCGCCCGCGCCGCCGGCCTCCAGCCGGGCGACCGCGTCGTCGACGTCGGGCCAGACCTCGCCGGACCCGGCGGGCAGGCCGTGGGCGGCGGCGAAGCGCGCGTCGCGGTCGTCGTGCGCGGGCACGCCCATGACCGCGCCCGTCCCGTAGCCGGGCAGCACGTGGTCCGCCGCCCAGACGGGCAGCCGCTCGCCCGTCACCGGGTGGCGCACCCACGCGCCCAGGAACGTCCCGGCGCTCGGGCGCTGCGCGTTCGTGCGCTCGATCTCCCCGGACGCCAGCGCGGCCTCCCGGTGCCGGGCGAGCGCGTCCGCGTGCTCCGGCGTGCACAGCGACGCCGCGAGCGGCCCGTCCGGCGCGACGGCGACGAACGTCGCGCCGGGCAGGGTGTCGGGGCGCGTCGTGAACACCTCGACGTGCTCCGGGGTCGCGCCCGCGCCGGGCGACGCGCTCGCGGCCGGGCGCGGACCGCCGTCGGGAACGACCGCGAAGCGCACGCGCGCGCCCGTGCTGCGCCCGACCCAGTTCCGCTGCATCGTCAGGACCCGCGGGGGCCACGCTCCCTCGAGCGCGTCCATGTCGTCGAGCAGGCGGTCGGCGTACGCGGTGACGCGCACGAACCACTGCGTGAGCTCGCGCTGCACGACCGTCGCCCCGCACCGCTCGCACCGCCCGCCCACGACCTGCTCGTTCGCGAGCACGGTCTGGTCGGCCGGGCACCAGTTCACCGGGGCGGTCGCGCGGTAGGCGAGGTCGCGCTCCAGCAGCCGCAGGAACAGCCACTGCGTCCAGCGGAAGTACTCGGGGCGGTGGGTCTCCAGGCGGCGCGACCAGTCGAACGACACCCCGTACCGGTGCGCCGTCGCGGCCTGCGTCGCGATGTTCGTCTCGGTGAAGACGGCGGGGTTCTCGCCCCGGCGGATCGCCGCGTTCTCGGCGGGGAGCCCGAACGAGTCCCAGCCGATCGGGTTGAGCACGTCGAACCCGCGCAGGCGCCAGTACCGCGCGACGACGTCCTCCAGCGCGAACACCTCGGCGTGACCCATGTGGAGGTCGCCCGAGGGGTAGGGGAACATCGTCAGCAGGTACCGGCGGGCTCGCGCGCCGTCGTCGCGCGCGCGGAACGTGTCGTGCTCGGCCCAGTACCGCTGCCAGCGGTCCTCGATCTCGCGCGTCGACGCGAGTGGCGGGGGTACGGCGGGGTGGGATGGGTGTGCGGCGTCCACGGGGAGGCTCCTCGAGAAGGTGGGCTTCGTCGTCGGGCACTCGCCCGGTCCGTGGGGACGCGCGGGCATCGCCGCGCTGAGCGTGCCCGCCCGGCGGGCTCAGCGCGGCCGGCGAAGGAGGAGCCGCAGGTGTCGCATCCCGGACATCGTGACCCGCCCGACGGCGCCCGGTCAACCCTCCCGGGCCCGCAGGTGTGGCGGACGTCGCCCGCGCACGTACCCCAGGCCCGATCCCGCGCCAGTAGGCTGGACGCCATGGCATCCCACTACGACGTCGTCGTCCTCGGTGCAGGTCCCGGTGGTTACGTGGCCGCGATCCGTGCAGCCCAGCTGGGCCTGTCGGTCGCGGTCGTGGAGGAGAAGTACTGGGGTGGGGTGTGCCTCAACGTGGGCTGCATCCCGTCCAAGGCGCTCCTGCGCAACGCCGAGCTCGCGCACATCTTCCAGCACGACGCGAAGACCTTCGGCATCTCCGGTCAGGTCAGCTTCGACTTCGGCGCGGCGTTCGACCGCTCGCGCACCGTCGCGGAGGGGCGCGTCAAGGGCGTGCACTTCCTCATGAAGAAGAACAAGATCACCGAGTACGACGGCCGCGGCACGTTCCGCGACGCGCACACGCTCGACGTGAAGCTCGCCGACGGCTCCACCGACCAGGTGACGTTCGACAACGTCATCATCGCGACCGGCTCGAAGGTGCGGCTGCTCCCGGGCGTCGAGCTGTCCGAGAACGTCGTCACGTACGAGAAGCAGATCCTCACGCGCGACCTGCCCCGCTCCATCGCCATCGTCGGCGCCGGCGCGATCGGCATGGAGTTCGCCTACGTCCTCAAGAACTACGGCGTGGACGTCACGATCATCGAGTTCCTCGACCGCGCCCTGCCCAACGAGGACGCCGACGTGTCGAAGGAGATCGCCAAGCAGTACAAGAAGCTCGGCGTCAACCTCCTCACGTCGACCGCCGTCCAGACCGTCAAGGACAACGGCGCCAACGGCGTCACCGTCAGCTACAAGGGCGTCAAGGACGACAAGCCGGGCGAGCTCGTCGTCGACAAGGTCCTCATGGCCGTCGGCTTCGCGCCCAACGTCGAGGGCTTCGGCCTCGAGAACACCGGCGTCCAGCTCACCGAGCGCGGCGCCATCGCGATCGACGACGTCATGCGCACCAACGTCGAGCACATCTACGCCATCGGCGACGTCACCGCGAAGCTCATGCTCGCGCACGTCGCCGAGGCCCAGGGCGTCGTCGCGGCCGAGACCATCGGCGGCGCCGAGACCCTCACGCTCGGGGACTACCGCATGATGCCGCGCGCGACGTTCTGCCAGCCGCAGGTCGCGAGCTTCGGCCTCACCGAGCAGCAGGCCCGCGACGAGGGCTACCAGGTCAAGGTCGCGACCTTCCCGTTCATGGCGAACGGCAAGGCGCACGGCCTCGGCGACCCGGTCGGCTTCGTCAAGCTCATCTCCGACGAGACCTACGGCGAGCTGCTCGGCGGCCACCTCATCGGCCCCGACGTCTCCGAGATGCTGCCCGAGCTCACGCTCGCGCAGAAGTGGGACCTCACGGTCAACGAGGTCGCCCGCAACGTGCACACCCACCCGACGCTGTCCGAGGCCGTCCAGGAGTCGATCCACGGCCTCGCGGGGCACATGATCAACTTCTAGGCAGCAGGTCAGGTCGGACGCCGTCCGATCGCGTGGTCAGAGGCCCGGATCCGCGGAATTCCACGGTTCCGGGCCTCTTTCTGTCTGGAGGCCCGTGCACACCTGAGACAGGCGTGCCCCCTGCGGGCCACTCGGAGAGGCACGCAGGAGGCGGAACAACGCCTGGGCCGAGGCGCGGACCGGGGTGGGGGGCCGCCCGCGGGATAGACACCGCCGACGTCCCAGCATGCTCGACACCTTCGACAGGGCCCACCTGCCGTAGCGGTGAGCTCAGCCGAGCAGGTCGGCCGGGGTGAGGATCGTGATGCCGTCGATGCTGCCCCCGAAGCGGGACGCGGCGATCAGCGGGGCGTCCTGATCGGCCCCAGGGACGACGCTGCGCTGGTTGACCAGCTTGGTGGCGTCATGGAGATCGAAGGGCGCGGTCTCGCGCCACTTGATCGAGCCGATGAAGGTGACGGTCTTCGCGGGACGCCGATCAGCGCCGACCAGGTCGACCTCGACGTCGCCCTTGCGGTTCCACCAGCCGCCGACGACGGCGGACGCCGGCACGACGTCGTCGTCGAGCGCTCGCTCCCAGAGGAGCCGCCGGACGACGGGCTCGACGGCTCGTCCGCGCCACGTCGACCACCCGCGCTCGATGCGCCGCGTCACGATGTCGCCACGGCCGGCATCGATGAGGTCGGCGGCGTCGTGCAGGAACGCGAGCCAGAAGCGCATGTACGGGTCGTCGATCCGGTACTGCTTGTGGTGGGCAGGCTTGGTCGAGAGGGGCTCGTCGACGGCGACGACGCGCCGCTCGACCAGCTGGTCGAGCGAACGCGAGAGCGAAGCGCGTTGGTCGACCTGGGCAGCCTGGCCGATCGCCGTGAACGTCCGGGCGTCCGCGCCGATCGCGCGCAGCACGTCTTTCGCCTGGGTCTCGGAGGGGAACTCGGAGGACAGGACCCGTTCGCCCGACACGACCAGCGTGCTGATCGAGGTGGACAGGCCGTCGGCGAGGTAGTCCGCGACCGACTGCCCACGTCTCCACGCCGTGACCAGCGGGGGCAGGCCGCCTGTCACCAGATAGGCATCGATCGCTGGTGCCGCGTCCAGGCCCGTCATCGTCGCCACGTCCTGTGGGGTGAGCGGGAGGATCTCCTTGTCGACGCTGCGGCCGTAGAACGGGCGTCCGTGGCTGGTGAGCCGTTCCATCTCTGACTGATTCGACCCCACGAGGACGAGGAGCACGGGCAGCGCCGAGAACCGGGTGTCCCACACGCCTTGGAGCGCGCCCTCGAACCCTGGGTCGCCGGTCAGGTAGGAGACCTCGTCCAGCACGATGATCGACACCCGGTCCGTTGGCAGCGCGAGGGCCAGGACGGTCAGGGCGTCCTGCCAGGAACCGGAGACGGCGTATCCGGCGGCGTCCGCACCGGGCAGACCGGAGGCGGCGACGGTCTCGAGAAGTCGGCGCTGTTCGAGCTCGGGGCGCGATCCGTCTGCCAGGAAGTACAGCGACGGCACCCCTGCACGCTCGACGAACTCGGTGACGAGGCGGGACTTGCCGACCCTGCGACGTCCACGCAGGGCGATCGCCTTCCCTGGCCTGTCGGAGGTCGGGTTCCGCACCTGCTCCAGGACGTAGTCGAGGTCGGCGAGCTCGCGCTTCCGACCGACGAAGCCGGTCACCATGGTTTCCTCCGATGTAGGTCGCATTGAATGTTACCTACTTTCGATGTTACGTACACCATGACGGCGCCCGTCCGGAGCCGGGGAGGGTGCGACCGTTACGAGAGCGTCCGCGTCACGTGCTCGAGCCAGCGGGCGACGGTGGCCAGCTCGTCGGGGGTGAAGCCCTCGGTGAGGCGGTCGTTGAGCTCGGCGAGCGCGGCGCGCACGTCGTCGAGCGCCGCGGTGCCGGCGGGCGTGAGGTCCAGGCGGACGGTGCGTCGGTCGTCGGGGTCGGCGCGACGGCGCACGAGGTCGGCGCGCTCCATGCGGGCCAGCAGGCCGCTGGTGCCGGCGGGGGAGGCCTGCAGCGCGGCGGTCACCTCGCCGATCGTCGCGCCGGGGTGGTCGGCGAGGTGCAGCAGCACGCCGGCGGCGGGGGCGCCGAATCCCTGGCCGCCGTTCCCGGTGCCGTGCGCGCTGCCGCGTCGCGCGATCCAGCGCCGCATCTGGCGCTCCGCCGCGGTGGTGAGGAACACCAGCCGCGGCGGGCGGCGCGTCATCGCCGCGGCTTCCGGGCAGGGAAGCGGACGTTGCCGTCCTCCTGCGCCGGGGCGGCCCCCGCGCGGGCGTCGAGCCAGGCGAGGAGCTCGGGCCAGAGCGTGTCGCGCAGGCCCCGGCGGAAGAAGCCCATGTGGCCGATCCTCTCCACGCCGCCGTCGGCGGGGCTCCACGTCCGTCGCTCGACGCGAGCGGCCGTGAGGCGGTCGGTGATCGCGTCGATCTGCGCGGGCGTGGCCCACGGGTCGTCGGTGAACCCGACGGCGAGGACGTCGCCGGTGACGCGTGCCGCGTCCGCGGCGGCGTGCATGGTCGGGTCGTCGAAGAAGTAGCCCGGCAGGGTCGACCAGCGGCCCCACTCGAACATCGCGGCGGCGGGCATGTCCTCCCCGAGGCTCAGACGACGGCCGGGGACGTAGCCGAGCACCCGGGCCGTCGCAGGGCCGAGCACCCGCAGGATGAGCCGGACGCGCGCCCGCTCGGCGCGGTCGGGGACCGTGGACGTCGCGGCGACGTGGGACGCGACCGTGACGAACCCGGCCAGGCCCCGTGAGCCCTTGCCGAGCGCGAGCGCGTGCCCGCCGATGCTGTGCCCGACGGCGAGCTGCGGCACGTCGCCGAACCGCGGGCGGGCCCACGCGGCGACCGCGGGGACGTCGTCGGCCATCCAGTCGCGCATGCGCAGTCCGCGGTGGGCGCGCGGGCTGCCGGACCGGCCGGTGCCACGGTAGTCGTAGGTGACGGCCACGTACCCGTGGGCGGCGAGGAACTCCGCGAACCCCGTGTACAGGCGCTCGGGGACCGCCGTCGCGGGGTGGATCACGACGACGCCGCGGGGCGGCTCCTCGGCGGGCCGGCGCACCGTGCCGACGACCCAGCCGCCCGCCGGGATCTGGATCCGCAGCTCCTCGGAGTCCACCGTCGCCAGGTCGTCGTTTCGCATGCGAAGTACCCTAGCGGGCCGCACGAACGCCTACGTGGTCGAGCGGCCCGAGAACGAGTCGGGTGTGGCACTCTTCGGTCGTGAACTGGAGCGCAAGCTCGCGGGCGATGTTGCCCTTCGCGAGGTTCTACGCTTCGGGCAGTGGATGGAGAGGAGTTCTCGTGGGCGCCGAGCTCGAGCTGGTCACCGATGGCAGCGGTCTCGCAATGATCGGCGAGGAAGGAGCGATCGAGCAGTTCATGCTCGACCTCGGTCTCGTCGCCGCGGATTCGCGGTCTCTCGCTCACGTGACCGCGGAGGGAGCTCGTGCCGCCAGCGGCCTCACCGGCCTGGCCCTCCAAGCCGGTGGACAGCTCGCCGCCGAGTCGGGACGTTGGCTCAAGCTCACCGAGAAGTCTGCGGCCAAGGTTCGCAAGTTCGGTCTGCAGGCGACCAAAGACAATCCGGCGGTCAGCCACGCGATGATCGGCAAGCCGGGCGACGTGCAGTCCTGGATCCAGGTAGTCAATTCGGGGACGTTGCTTACGAATCCGGCAGCGCTTGCCTCGATCGGGACGATGATGGCTCAGCGCGAGATGCAGCGGTCGATCGACGAGCTCAGGGAGTACCTCGAACAGATCGACAAGAAGATCGACGACATCCTGCGTGCGCAGAAGGACGCCGTTCTTGCCGAGATGATCGGGGTCTCCCTGTTGATTGACGACGCCATCACCGTCCGAGACGAGGTCGGCCGCGTCTCGGAGGTCACCTGGTCGAAGATCCAGGGCGGAGCGGCCACCATCGCCACGACCCAGGCCTACGCGGTGCGCCGCCTCGATGCGCTGGCCGACAAGCTCGAGGCCGAGAGCGACCTGGGAGCCTTGGTCAAGGCCACGCAAGAAGCCCAGTCTTCCGTCGAGGAATGGCTCGCGGTGATCGCCCGTTCGTTCCAACTGCAGGACTCGCTCGGCGTCCTCGAGCTCGACCGTGTCGTCGACGCGCGTCCCGACGAGCTCGACCGGCATCGTGTCGGGCTGCGCCTGGCCCGCCAGAAGCGGTTGGAGGTCATCGGAACAGCGTGCGGTCAGCTCGTCGCTCGCATGAACGAGGCCTCGCGCAGGGCCAACCACAAGGTGCTCTTCAACCCGTTCGCGTCGCCGAAGGTCGTCAGCGCCAGCAACGAGGTCGTCGTGGCCGTCCTCGAACTCGAGAAGCGCCTCGACCTGATGACGGAGACCGAGACTGCCGAGGCCCGCCGTTGGCTCACTGCCGTCGGTGATACCCGGAACCAGGCAGTGGTTTCTGGGCAGGAGGCGTTCGATGCCGCGCGACGTCGGAGCGCCCAGGCTCTTGAGAGGACCAGTGATCTGCGGGGGAGGGCCGTCAACGCGGGCACGGATGGCGTCGCCCGCGCGAGCGAGGCCACCAGCAGATTCTTCGGGGGCCTCGCCGACCGAGCCCGTCGCAGGCAAGACGCCGGCGACGAAGCGGGAGCGGATTGAGTACGCGAGCGGCGCAAGCCGCGCGATCTGCCATCCTCACCACGTTCCCGGAGTCGTCCACCGATGACACTGACGCTTGAACCGATCCTGCGCAGCGGGCTCATCGACCCCGCGGACGCCCTCGTGATCCGGCACGCCTTCGTCAAGGAGCACGAGGACACGGGCCTGCCGGGCATCCACGCGGACTCGACCGACGACGAGATCCTGGCGTACACACGCCGGCAGTCGGCGTCGCCGCGGATCTTCCCGGCCGCTCCGCCGGGCATCTGGGTCGTGTTCGTCCGCGAGGGCGGAGACCGGGCGCGGCTGTGGTCGGTGCTGGAGAACCGCGGTGAGGTCTCGAACGACGGGGCCTTCCGCACGTTCGACCTGGTCGGGTCCGAGCGGCTCGCGGACCTGAGGGACCGGCTGGTGATCGGTTGGCGGTCGCCGCGCACCTGGCGGCTCAACGGCCCGACCGCGGCGGGATATCCGGTCATGGAGATCGCCGACGCGCGGCCCGTGCCGTTCCCGGGGTTCGACCGGCTCGTGCTGGACCATGCGCAGCTGCAGGCGGTGATGCGCGAGCACCGCTATGCCGCGTGGCGCACGGCCTTGGCCTCCGTCGTCGGTGTCTACCTGATCACCGACACCCGCGACGGTCGGCACTACGTGGGCAAGGCCGACGGTGCGGAGAGCATCCGGCAGCGCTGGACCGCGTACGCGACCAACGGCCACGGTGGCAACGTCGAGCTGCGCACCGTCGACCCGACCGGCTTCCGCTTCTCGCTGCTGCGGGTGTTCGACCCGTCGACACCGACGCGGGTGATCGACGAGGCCGAGAGCCACTTCAAGGTCGCCCTGGACTCGCGGAGGCACGGCCTGAACCGGAACTGAGATCCGGGTGTGGCGTGGCGAGCCGCCGCGGCCGACCGCGGCGCCGGCAGCCCGGGTCGTCGCGGCACGAGCCTGCCGCGGCGCCGGTCCCCCGTGAGAGCTACCCCGACTGCTCACCCGGGGGTGATTCGCCGGAGCGCCCGGATTCCTAGCGTTGCTGGTGGTCGCCCAGCCGGGCGGTCAGGCACAGCGACGGAGGCCCGCATGAGCACGACGACCACGACACCTCGCCCCCGGACCGGGGAGGACGACGGCCCCGGACCGGCGTCCCGCTTCCTGCGGCACCCCCTGACGTGGATGCTGATCGGCGTGGTCGGCGTCGCCCTCGTCGGAGGTCTGACGGCGTCGGCCGAACAGTTCCTGCTGCTCCCCGTGCTGGGCGCGGCGCTCGCGGTCGTCGTCTACCGGGTGGTCATGCGGTTCGTCGCCCACCGCCGCACGCCCGAGCTCGCCGGCCGCCGCGCGGTGCCGGAGGCGCTGCTGGGCGCCGCGGTCGGGCTCGGCTTCGTCGCGGTGTCCGCGGCCGTCGTCACGGCCCTCGGCGGCTACACGTTCCGCGTCGCCGACGGCGACCTCCTCGCGGTGGTGGCACCGATCGTCGCGGTGACCGTCGGCGCCGCCGTCACCGAGGAGCTCATGTTCCGTGGCTTCGCGCTCCAGGCGCTCGAGCGTCTGCTCGGGAGCTGGGTCGCGCTGGGGATCACGGCCCTGTTCTTCGGTCTGACGCACCTGTTCAACCCCGCCGCGACCGCGTGGAGCGCGCTGGCGATCGCGATCGAGGCGGGCGGACTGCTCGGCGCCGCGTTCCTCTGGCGTCGGAACCTGTGGTTCGCCATCGGCCTGCACCTCGCCTGGAACGCCACGATCGCGCTGCTCGGCATCCCCGTCTCGGGGCACGCCTCCGCGGGCCTGCTGGTCGCCGACGTCTCGGGGCCGAGCCTGCTGACGGGCGGAGCGTTCGGCATCGAGGGATCGGTGGTGACCGTGGTGCTCGGCGCGCTGATCGCCGTCCCGATGCTCGTGCTCGCGCACCGGCGTGGGACGTGGGTCCCGGCCCGTCGTCGTCGCCCGTAGGCTCGGGCCGTGCCCGACAACCCCGTCCTCGACCGGGCGTCACGCCTCGGTGCGCCGCGTCGGCGGTGGCGACCGGGACGGCAGGACGCGCTGGACACGTCGCTGGCGGTCGCCCTCGCGGTGCTCGGGTTCGTCCCGACGCTATCGACGATCGGTGTCGAGCTCGGCGACCTGCCGGAGCGGACGACGGACGCGCTGGCGGTGACGCTCGCCCTCGCGCAGTGCCTGCCGCTCGCGTTCCGCCGCCGCGTACCCGGGGTCTGCCTCGCCGTCGTCGGCGCCGCCTTCGCCGCGGCGCAGGTGCTGGCCTGCCCGCCGACGTTCGCGAGCGTCGGCCTCTACGTGGCGCTGTACACCGCCGGGGCCCACCTGACGCGGTTCCGGCGGAGCGTCGCCGCCATGGTGACCGGGGGCTACGTCGTCCTCGCGGCCACGCTGTCCGGCCTCGGCTCGCCCAACCGGCTGCCCGTGTTCCTCGCGTTCTACCTCGTCCTGGTGGTGATCTGGTCGGCCGGCGCCGGAGTGCGTCGTCGGCGGGCCGAGGAGGTCGAGCGTCGGCGTCTCACGGCCGCCGTCGCGACGGCCCAGGAGCGCGCGCGGATCGCGAGGGACCTGCACGACGTCGTGACGCACCACGTCACCGCGATGGTCGTGCAGGCCGACGCCGCGCAGTACCTCCTGCCCGCGGCACCCGACCGCGCGGCCGAGGGGCTCGTCGCGATCAGCGGCACCGGGCGACGCGCCCTGACGGAGCTCCGGCACCTGCTGGGCGTGCTCGAGGCCACGGGCGAGCCGGCACCGGCGGAGCGGGCGCCGGTCCTCGGCCGCGTGGGCGACCTCGTCGACCAGGCCCGCCGGTCCGGCCAACCGGTGGAGTGGACCGAGGAGGGCGGACGGCGCGACCTGCCCGACGCCGTCGGACTCGCCGCCTACCGGGTGGTGCAGGAGGGCCTGACCAACGCGCTCAAGCACGCCCCCGGGCGCCCGACCACGGTCCGCGTGCGGCACGGTGCCGACCACGTCGAGGCCGAGGTGAGCACCGGCGGACCCGACTCGTCGGTCACCAGGCCGGGGCCACCGTCGCCGGACCGGCCCGCCACCGTGGGCGCGGCACCACAGTCACCACCGGCACCGTCAGCACCGTCGGCCGGCCGCGGGCTCGCCGGCCTGCGCGAGCGCGTCCGGGTCCTCGACGGGGACCTGGAGGCCGGACCGACGCCCGGCGGAGGGTTCCGCGTGCGGGCCCGGATCCCGACCGCACCGACCACCGCCCCGACCAGGAGCAGCCCATGACCCTCCCGCCGCCGGAGCCACGGCCCCCGATCCGCGTCCTGGTCTGCGAGGACCAGGAGCTGGTGCGGGTCGGCTACGTCACCATCTTCTCCGCGCAGGCCGACATGGAGGTCGTCGGTGAGGCGCAGGACGGCCGGGCGGCCGTTCAGGCCGCTCGACGGCTGCGCCCCGACGTCGTGGTCATGGACATCCGGATGCCCGTGCTCGACGGCATCGAGGCGACACGGCAGATCGCCGGGCCCGACGTCGAGGCGCCGGCGAAGGTGCTCATGGTGACCACGTTCAACGTCGACGAGTACGTCTACGAGGCGCTGCGCGCCGGGGCGAGCGGGTTCCTGCTCAAGGACGCCCCTCCCGGCGAGCTGGTCGACGGCATCCGGACGGTCGCCCGGGGCGAGTCCCTGCTCGCCCCGACCGTCACCCGCGCCCTCATCGGCCGCTACGCCGAGCGCGTGCGGCCGACCGACGCCTCGCGCTCCGCGCGGGACGAGGTCGTGCGCGCCCTGACCCGGCGCGAGCTCGAGGTGCTCGAGCAGCTCGCCGCCGGGCTGTCCAACGCGGAGATCGCGAGCGTGCTCGTCATCACGCCGGAGACCGTCAAGACCTACGTGTCCCGGATCCTGGCCAAGCTCGGCCTGCGCGACCGGGTGCAGGCGGTCGTGCTCGCCTACCGGGTGGGCCTGGTCTCGGCGACGGGCTGAACGCGGGTGGGCCGACGGGTCGGTCCCCGTCGGCCCACCGTCGTCGTGCGCGTCAGTCGCAGGCGGCCCCGTCGAGCGTGAACCCGGTGGGGTCGGGGTGCGCTCCGGCCGTCGTGGTCGCGCCGTTGTAGCCGAACGTGACCGACTGCCCCGGCGCGATGCTCGACTGCCACGCCGGGTGGGTCGCCGTGACCGTGGTCCCCGCCTGGGCCACGGTCGCGCTCCATCCCGGCGCGTCGACCCGCTGACCCCCGGGGTAGTCGAACGTGACGACCCAGTCGTCCACCGTCGCCGCGGACGTGTTGGTCACCGTGACCGACGCGGTGTACCCGGTGCTGGCGCCGCCCCAGGCGGCCGCGGAGTAGTCGACGGTGCACGCGCCCGTGGGCTGCTCGGGGGTGCCGCCGTCGTCCAGCGTGGTGAACGTGACCGTCCGGGTCCCGGAGACCGCCCCGGTGTGGTCGTTCCGGGACCGGACCTCCAGGGTGTACGCGGTGCCGGGCTCGAGCCCGTCGAGGTCGACCATGGGTGACCCGTCGGTGCTCGCGACCACCTGGCCGGTGCCGGGGTCGAGGACGTCGTACCCGGTGACGCACCCGGACTCCGCGGCTCCCCACATGACGTGCGCACCGGTCGCGGTGACGGACATGGCCATCACCGTCCCCGGGGCGCCCGGCGCCTCGTCGGGGCACGCGGGCTCGGTCGGCTCGCCGCCGTCGTCGCCGATCCCCGTGACCTCGCCGTCTCCGCCGTCGAACGCGACGTCCGAGCACGAGTAGAAGTTCTCGTTGCTGTCCGAGCGGACCCAGTGGGTGAAGACCATGTGGTCGCCGGTGCGGTCGGCCGGGAGGGTGACGTCCCAGTAGTAGTAGTTCAGGGCGCCGGGCCCGCCGGTGTCGGGCGGGTCGGTCATGGAGTCGACCAGCTCGAGGTCGCTCCAGGCGAGCGGGCTCGACGGGTCCCAGCCCTCGCGGGTCACGTACACGTCGAAGCGCCCGGGGTGCTCGGCCCAGTTGTTGTGCTGGAACTGGTACGTCTCCCCGGCGGTCAGGTGCGTCCGGGGCCAGTCGTCCCGCACGGCGTTGAACCCGCTGAAGTCGTACGGGCCGCGTCCCCCGCCGTCGCAGATCTGCCCGTCGGGGACGTAGCCGACCGTCCGGCCCGCGCCGTTCGAGTCCAGGTTGCCGAACCAGTTGTAGAACGCCGAGGTCCCGCTGACCGCGTAGGCGTTCGCGCACGCCTCGTTCTGCGGGTCGACCTGGCCGTTGCCCGTCTGGCCGTCCACCCAGCACAGGTACTGGCGGCTCCCCGGGAACACCTCCGCCCCGTGCGCGGCCGCCGGGGCGGGTGGCGAGGCCGCCACGAGGCCGGCCGCGCCGAGGACCACCGCGGCGGCCCACGCTGCAATGCGTCGCATCTCTCCAGCTCCTTCGCTCTCGGATGTCGAACACGACGACCATGCCTCGCACCCCACCCTCGGGGGCAGCCGCCTAATCGATTCGGACCGGCGCCGGCCCGACGCCGGTGCGGCCGTCCGGTGGGAGGGTGCGCCCCGGCGTCGGGCACGGGGGAGGATGGGGGCGGGGGACACCGACCCGAGAAGGAGACCCATGCCCGCGCCCACGACGCCCACCCGCGAGTTCGTCACCGGCCTGCCCAAGGCGGAGCTGCACCTGCACCTGGAGGGCACGCTCGAGCCCGACCTCAAGCTGCGGCTCGCGCAGAAGAACGGGATCGACATCGGCCAGACGACGGTCGAGGAGGTGCGCGCGACGTACGCCTTCGACTCCCTGACGAGCTTCCTCGCCGTGTACTACCCGGCGATGGAGGTGCTGCAGACGGCGGACGACTTCTACGAGCTCGCGGACGCGTACCTCGCCCGCGCGGCCGCCGACGGCGTCAAGCACGCCGAGATGTTCTTCGACCCGCAGGCGCACACGTCGCGCGGCGTGCCGTTCGAGGCGGTCGTGACGGGCTACCACCGCGCCGCGGCCGAGGCGCCGGCCCGGCACGGCGTCGACGCGCACCTCATCCTGTGCTTCCTGCGCGACCACTCGGCGCAGAGCGCGGCCGAGACGCTCGAGGCGTCGGTGCCGTTCCGGGACAAGATCCTGGGCGTCGGGCTCGACTCCGACGAGCGCGACAACCCGCCGCAGAAGTTCGCCGAGGTGTTCGCGCGCGCCCGCGAGCTCGGCTACCGGCTGACGATGCACTGCGACATCGACCAGGTCGGCAGCATCGACAACATCCGCACCGTGCTCGACGAGATCGGCGTCGACCGTGTGGACCACGGCACGAACGTCGTCGAGGACCCGGCGCTCGTCGACGTCGTCCGCGAGCGCGGCCTGGGGCTCACGTGCTGCCCCGTCTCGAACTCGTTCGTCACCGACGACATGAAGGCGACCGAGATCGCGGGCCTGCTGCGCTCGGGCGTGCGCGTCACGGTGAACTCGGACGACCCCGCGTACTTCGGCGGCTACGTAGCCGACAACTACGTGGCGCTCGCGGACGCGGCGGACCTGACGACCCAGGAGGTCGTGCAGCTCGCGCGGAACTCGTTCGAGGCGTCGTGGCTGGGCGACTCCCAGCGGGCCGCCTTCCTCGCCGAGATCGACCGGTACGTCGCCGCGTACGACGCGACCGCCGTCTGACCCGCGCCCGCTGCACCGAGGGAGAGCCCGGGTCCGCCGAGGTAGAGGCGTGGTCATGACCACGCCTCTACCTCGCAGGACCGGGGCTCTCCCTCGCGGTTCTGGGCGCTCGACCCGCGCAGACGTACCGGGGAGTAACGTGTCGGGGACCGCCGCCGCCGTCGGCTCGGCGGCGAGCACCCCCGCAGGGGGTGAATAATCTGCGGGTGCCGCACGTTGGCACGCACGGGACCGCGCGTGGAACGGCCGTCCGCGGCCCCGCACGCGGGCCCCTGCCCGCAGGAGCACCACGACCACAGGCTTGGCGAGAGGGCGACCAGAGCTCATGAAGGATGTGCTGTACGTCAACGGCGGGACCCCGCTGGACGGGACGATCACCGTACGGGGCGCGAAGAACTTCGTGTCCAAGGCGATGGTGGCGTCGTTGCTGGGGGAGTCGCCGAGCGTGCTGCGCAACGTGCCGCAGATCCGCGACGTCGGCGTCGTGACGGGGCTGCTGGAGCTGCACGGCGTGGCGGTCAAGTCCGACCCGGACGCGGGGATCCTCGACCTGGACCCCTCCAACGTCGAGTCGGCGCACGTCGCGGACATCGACGCGCACGCGGGCTCGAGCCGCATCCCGATCCTGTTCTGCGGCCCGCTGCTGCACCGCCTGGGCGAGGCGTTCATCCCCGACCTGGGCGGGTGCCGGATCGGCGACCGGCCGATCAACTACCACCTGGACATCCTGCGCCAGTTCGGCGCGGTCGTGGACAAGCGCGAGAACGGGATCCACATCCGCGCCCCGCGCCGCCTGCAGGGCACCAAGATCGCGCTGCCGTACCCGTCGGTGGGTGCGACCGAGCAGCTCCTGCTCACGGCCGTGCGCGCCGAGGGCATCACGGAGCTGGCGAACGCCGCGATCGAGCCCGAGATCATGGACCTCATCGCCGTCCTGCAGAAGATGGGCGCGATCATCTCGGTCGACACCGACCGCGTGATCCGCATCGAGGGCGTGGACCGTCTCGACGGGTACACGCACACCGCGCTCGGCGACCGCATCGAGGCGGCGTCCTGGGCGTCGGCCGCGCTCGCCACGGGCGGCGACATCACGGTCAAGGGCGCGACGCAGCCCGAGATGATGACGTTCCTCAACACGTTCCGCAAGGTCGGCGGCCGGTTCGACGTGCAGGACGACGGCATCCGGTTCTGGCACCCGGGCGGCGACCTGGACCCGATCGTGCTCGAGACCGACGTGCACCCCGGGTTCATGACCGACTGGCAGCAGCCGCTCGTCGTCGCGCTCACCCAGGCCAAGGGCCTGTCGATCGTGCACGAGACGGTGTACGAGAACCGGTTCGGCTTCACCGACGCGCTGCGCGGCATGGGCGCCACGATCCAGGTCTACAAGGAGTGCCTCGGCGGGCGCGACTGCCGGTTCGGCCAGCGCAACTTCCACCACTCCGCGGTGATCTCCGGCCCGACGCCGCTGGCCGCGGCCGACATCGAGGTCCCCGACCTGCGCGGCGGCTTCTCCCACCTCATCGCGGCCCTCGCGGCGAAGGGCACCTCCACCGTGCGCGGCATCAGCCTCATCGACCGCGGCTACGAGAACTTCCAGGACAAGCTGGTCGCGCTCGGCGCCGACGTCCGTCGCGGCTGACCCGGCGGCGTCCGTCGCCGCAGGTCATGACGCCTGTCACGGCGGTGCGACGGGTGCGCGTGGGACGCTGGTCGACGTGATCACCCGACCACGCACGTTCCTCGACGTGTGGAGCCGTCGGACCGCGCCCGAGCGGTTCGACGCCTACACGCGCTGGTCGCTCTACCTGCTCTCGCTGTTCGAGCCGTTCCTCGCGCTCGCGCTCGTCGGCACCGACCAGACGTTCCGGCCGGGAGTCGTCGGGGCGTGGTTGCTGCTCGTGCTGGTGCACACGACGACGAGCATCGCCGTGCTGCGCGCGGGCGTGGTGCACTTCCTCGGGGGACCCGCGGTGCGCCCGTGGCTGCTCGCCCTCCACGGCGCCGCGTCCGTCGCGGTCGCGGTGGTCGGGTTCTGGACCTTCCCCGTCGGGTCGGCGGAGGACGTCGCCGGGAGCGCCCGGTACTACGCGCTCCTGCTCGGGTTCGGGTTCGGCACGCTCGCGGTCGTGCCCCTGCTGACCTTCCGGCGCCTCGCCCTCCTCGGTCTCCTGTTCGGCGCGGTCACGGGGTGCTCCGTGTGGGTCGGGACCGGGCCGGTCACGTCGACGACCGCGGGCCTGGCGTTCGGCCTCGGCCTGTCGGGCACGATCATGCTCGTCGCGGTGTTCGGGTCGTACCGCGTCTCCGTGTGGATGCTCGGCATCGTGTGGGAGCAGGAGCGCACGCGCGTGCTCCACGCGCGGCTCGCCGTCGCGGAGGAGCGGCTGCGGTTCTCCCGCGACCTGCACGACGTCTTCGGCCGGACGCTGTCCGTCGTCGCCGTGAAGAGCGAGCTCGCCGCCGAGCTGGCGGCCCGGGGTCGTCCCGGCGCGGAGGAGCAGATGCTCGAGGTGCGCCGGATCGCGCAGGACGCGCTGCGCGAGGTGCGCGCCGTCGTCGCCGGGTACCGCACCGCAGACCTCGGCGCCGAGCTCGTGGGCGCGCGCTCCGTGCTGCGGTCGGCGGGCATCGAGACGACCGTGCACGGCGACGAGACGCCGGTCGGGACCGCGGCGCAGGAGGCGCTCGCGTGGGCCGTGCGCGAGGGCGTCACGAACGTCGTGCGGCACTCCACGGCTCGCGCGTGCACGATCACGGTGCACCGGGACCGGGTGTCGAGCGTGGTGGAGATCGTCAACGACGGCGCGCCCGCGGGGTCGGGCGACGGGCGCGGCTCGGGGCTGGTGGGGCTCCGGGAGCGGCTGGAGGGCGCGGGCGGGAGCCTGCAGACGTGGTCCGACGGCGGTCGGTACGGCCTCGTCGCGCGCGTGCCCGACGACGGCGCTGCGCGGGGGGAGCCGGCGCGGGGCCCCGCCCCCGTCCTTCCCGCCCCCGCCACCGAGAGGACCACGCGCGCGTGATCCGCATCCTGCTCGCCGACGACGAGAACCTCATCCGCGACGCCGTCGCGTCGCTCCTGGCGCTCGAGGACGACCTGGAGGTCGTGGCGCAGGCGGCCTCCGGCCCCGAGGCCGTCGCCGCCGCGCTCAAGCTCCAGCCCGACGTCGCGGTGCTCGACCTCCAGATGCCGGGGCTCGACGGGGTCGAGGTCGCGCAGCGCCTCGCCCACGACCTGCCGTCGTGCGGTGTGGTGATCGTCACGAGCCACGGGCGGCCCGGGTACCTCAAGCGGGCGCTGGAGGCGGGTGCGCGCGGGTTCCTGCCCAAGACGGTCTCGTCGCGCGTCCTCGCGGACGTCGTGCGGCAGGTGCGCGACGGCGGCCGCTACGTCGACCCCGAGCTCGCCGCGGAGGCGATCGCCGCGGGCGCCAGCCCGCTCACCGCGCGCGAGGCGGACGTGCTCGAGCTCGCCGCCGACGGGGCGCCCGTCGAGGAGATCGCGACGCGCGCCCACCTCGCCCCCGGGACGGTGCGCAACTACCTGTCGTCGGCCGCCGCGAAGCTCGGGGCGGCGAACCGCCACGAGGCGGCGCACGTGGCGCGGCGGCACGGCTGGATCTGAGCGGAGTGCCGCGCCCGGTAGGCTCGGTGACCGTGCCGAGCCTGCCCGAGACCCCGCGCGCGTACAAGAACCTCGCGTTCTTGCTGCGCCCGATCCTCTTCGCGATCACCCGCCGTGACTGGCGCGGTGCGGAGAACCTGCCCCCGACCGGCTTCATCGCCGCGGCGAACCACGTCACGGAGTTCGACCCGTTGACGCTCGCGCACTTCCTCTACGACCAGGGACGCGCCCCCAAGATCACGGCCAAGGCGTCGCTGTTCACGGTGCCGGTCCTGGGCGGCATCCTGCGCCGCACGGGCATGATCCCGGTGCACCGCGGCACGTCGGGCGCCGCGCAGTCCCTCGTCGACTCCACCGCGCGCCTCGACGAGGGGGAGTGCGTCGTGTTCTTCCCCGAGGGGACGCTGACGCGCGACCCCGACGGCTGGCCCATGGTCGGCAAGACGGGTGTCGCGCGCCTCGCCCTGACGAGCCGCGCCCCCGTCGTGCCCATCGCGCAGTGGGGCGCCGAGCAGCTCCTCGCGCCGTACGGCAAGGTGTTCAAGCCGATCCCGCCCAAGCGGGTCGCCGTGCACGCGGGCCCGCCCGTCGACCTGTCCGACCTCTACGACCGTCCGCAGGACACCGCGACGCTGCGCGAGGCGACGGAGCGCATCATGGCGGCGATCACGCGTCAGCTCGAGGAGATCCGTGGCGCGAAGGCGCCCGCGGAGCGCTTCGACCTGCGTCAGCACCCGGGCTCGGAGCGCCGCCGGTGAGCGGGGACCAGACCGTCGAGATCAGCCCGCTCCCGCTCGGCACGGACGACGCCCCTGCTGCGGAGCGCGTCGTCGCTGCTGTCCTCGGCTCGGGGAGCTGGGGCACGACGTTCGCCGCGGTGCTCGCCGACGCCGGCTGCGAGGTCCGCCTGTGGGGCCGCGATCCCGAGGTCGCCGCGCAGGTGAACTTCTCGCGCCGCAACGAGAAGCGACTGCCGGGCATCGAGCTGCCCGCGGGGATCCGTGCCACGACCGACGCGCGCGACGCGCTCGCCGGGGCGGGCCTGGTGGTCGTCGCGATCCCCTCGCAGGTCGCGCGCACGACGCTCGCCGAGCTGCGCCCGCACCTGGAGCCCGACGCCGTCGCGGTCTCGCTCATGAAGGGCGTCGAGCTGAGCACCGACCGCCGCATGAGCGAGGTGGTCGCGGAGTCGCTCGGGCTGCCGCCCGAGCGCGTCGCCGTGGTCTCGGGCCCCAACCTGGCGCGGGAGATCGCGCACCGCCAGCCGACGGCGACCGTCGTGTCGTGCGTCGACGAGGACGTGGCGCGGTACGTGGCACGGGCGTGCTCGTCGTCGTACTTCCGCCCCTACACCAACCGCGACGTCGTCGGGGTCGAGCTCTGCGGCGCGGTCAAGAACGTCATCGCGCTCGCCGTGGGCATCGCGCAGGGCCGGGGCTTCGGGTGGAACACCACCGCCACCGTCATCACCCGTGGCCTCGTCGAGATCACGCGCCTGGGCCTCGTGCTCGGTGCCGACGCGGCGACGTTCGCCGGCCTCGCGGGCATGGGCGACCTCGTCGCGACGTGCTCGTCGCCGCTCTCGCGCAACCACACCCTCGGCAAGCACATCGGCCAGGGGCTGAGCCTCGACGACGCGATCGCCGCGACCGGCGGCACGGCCGAGGGCGTCAAGTCCTGCCGGTCGGTCCTCGAGCTCGCGCGGAAGGTGGGCGTCGAGATGCCGATCACGGCGGGGGTCGTCGCGGTGCTGCACGAGGGCATGCCGGTCGACGAGATGGCGCGCGGCCTCCTCGCGCGACCGCAGAAGGCGGAGGGGGTCTCGGCGGAGCGCTGACGACGACCGCGGCGCCCGCCGCGGACGTCAGTCGTCGTCGCGGACGTCGACGACCACGCGCGTCGGGTCCTCGAGCGAGAACACCCGGAACGGGCGCTGCTCGTCGTCGACCCCGACGAACGCCTGCGTGTAGCCCTCGAAGACCCCGCGCAGCAGGACCTCCTCGACCTCGCCGTCGTCACCCGCGCGGACCGGGTTGGGCCCCGCGTACTCGTCGACGCCGGTGTCCGTGGGGTATCCCGAGCCGGAGAGCATGACCTGCAGGTAGGCGTCGCCGTCGACGGTCGCGAGGTTCCCGCTGGGATCGTCGATCGGCTGGTCGACGTACTCGACGCGCCAGCCCGGGCTCCCGGTGCCGCCGAGCTCGAAGACGACGCGGTCGAACCCGTCGTGGTGCCCGACCCGGATGTCCGTCACGGTGAGCGCCGCGTCCGCGGAGGGGTCCTGGGTGTCGGGATCGGTGTTCGCAGGGAACGGGAGCGGTGCCTCGGTCGCGTCGTCGGCGGGCGTCGACGAGTCGTCCGTCGGGCTCTCGCCCGGCTCGTCGGACGGCGAGTCCGCGGGGCTGGGCGAGTCGCTCGTCGCGGTGCCCGACGGCGACGGGGAGTCGTCCGTGCCGCCCGGCGTGCACGCGGCGAGGACCAGGACCAGCCCCGCCGCCGCGGCCGCTGCCGCGGGGCGTCGCCGCGACCTCGCCACGGCGGGTCGTCCTCGTCGGCTTCCGGTCTGCACCGCTCGTCGTGTCCTCATGACTCGATCGTAGAAAGCGCAGGTCACGCCCGCGCGGCGGGCAGAGCACGGTCCGGTCCCGGTCGGGTCACGGCGGTGTCTCGGCGCGCCCTCGACGCCGTCCCGGGGTCGTGCGCGCGCGGGTCCTCGCCGCAGTGGTCCGGTCCGGGTGGTCGACGCTAGTGTCGGAGGATGCTGCAGGGGATCGGCGCAGACGTGGCAGGCCTGCTCGTCGTGGTCGCGCTCACGGTGCTGCTCGTCGTCGGGATCACGCGGTTCACCTCCGGCGCCGAGGCACGCGCCCGCCGCGACGCGGGCGGGGGCGAGAGCGCGTCGTCGGGCATGTTCGGCGAGATCGTCGAGATCTTCCAGCCGAGTCGCACGCACCTCACCGAGGAGAAGGAGCGCCAGCGCCTCGACATCGTGCAGCGCCCCGCGGAGGGCCGTCCGTTCGAGGTCGACCTCGACGACGGCGTCTTCTACGTCCCGACGGACCCGGTGGGCACGCCCGACCCGTCCCGGCCCGGGCACCCGGACGTCGAGGCGCGGTAGCGCACCTCGCGGGCGGTCAGCCGGCGGGTGCCCGCAGCGCTCGGTCGAGGTCCCGCCAGAGGTCCTCGACGTCCTCGATGCCAACGGAGAGCCGCAGCAGGTCCTCGGGGACCGTGCGGGACTCGGTCGCGAACCGGCGCCGACGCTCGAGGCTCGACTCCACACCGCCGAGGCTCGTCGCCGGCACCCACAGGCGCACGGCCGCGACGACCGCGTCGGCACCCGGTGCCCCGCCACGCGGCCGGACCCCGAGGATCGACCCGTAGCCGGTCATGAGGCGCGACGCACGCTCGTGACCGGGGTCCGTCGGCAGGCTCGGGTGGCGCACCTCGACGACGTCGGGGTGGTCGGCGAGCCTCCTGGCCAGCTCGGCCGCGTTCGCCTGGGCGCGCTCGACACGCAGGGCGAGGGTGCGCAGACCGCGCAGCGCGAGCCACACCTCGAACGGCCCGGGGATCGAGCCGTGCAGGGTCCGGTACGCGCGCAGCGCCGCGACGAGCTCAGGCGTCCGGGCCACCGCGGCGCCGAGGACGACGTCGGAGTGCCCGGCGAGGTACTTGGTCACCGAGTGCACGACGACGTCGGCGCCGTGCGCGAGCGGCTGCTGCCCGAGCGGGGTCGCGAACGTGTTGTCGACGGCGGTGAGGACGCCACGCTCGCGCGCGGCGGCGAGGAGCACCGGCAGGTCAGCGACCTCGAGCATGGGGTTCGTCGGCGACTCGACGAGCAGGAGCGAGGCGCCGTCGAGCGCGTCGAGCACCTGGTCGGTGTCCGCGACGTCGACGCGGACGACCTCCACGCCCGCGCGCGCGGCGAGGTCGTCCGCGAAGCCGAGCGTCACCTGGTAGGCGTGCCGCGGGAGCACGACCTTGCCGCCGGCCGGCACGAAGGAGAAGACGGCCGCGACCGCGGCCATCCCCGAGGCGAACACCACGCCCGGTTCCGCGGCACCCTCGAGCGCGGCGAGCGCCTCCTCGAACGGGTGCCACGTCTCGGTGTCCATCCGCGTGTACAGGAGCTCGCCGGGCTGCTGTACACCCTGCGAGACGTATGTCGAGGACAGGACGATCGGCGAGTTCACGGGCGCGCCCTGCGCGCGCTCGGGCCGTCCGGCGGCGACGGCGACGGTCGCGGGGGAGAGGGCGGCGGGCACGTGCGGGTCGCTCATGGCCGCAGCGTACGCCCGCCTGCGCGACGGCTGCCCCGAACAACCACCCCCTGACCACCCGACTCGGCGGGTGGAGGGAGGGGGATCAGGCGATCGGGCCCAGGAGGGACTGGGCGACCGTCGAGTGGGCCGACTCGTCGTCGGACGGGTGGAAGATCCCGGCCAGCACGTCGCGGTACAGGCGGCCCAGCTCGTTGCCGGCGAAGTAGCTCGACCCGCCGGCGACGCGCACCATCTGGTCGACGACCGTCTTCGCCGTCTCCGTGGCACGCACCTTGAGACCGGCGGTCGCGCGGAACCAGCCGGCACCGCGGTCCACGAGCGCGTCGAGCTCGCCCGCGACGGTGTCGATCTGCGGCCAGACCGCGTCGAGCGCGAGCGCGGCGTCGGCGAGGCGCCACCGGATGTCAGGGTCCTGGGCCAGCGAGGCGCCGTCGTTCTTCATCGACGTGCGGCGGCGCGCGGCCGCGACGCCGAGCTCGAGCGCGCGCTCCGCGATCCCGGTGTACACGGAGGCGAGCAGCGTCTCGAACGTGGTGAAGATCCCGACGACGAGCGGGTCGAGCGTGGGACCGGGCGCGAGGCGGCGCACGACGCGGTCGGCGGGCGCGTGCGCGCCGTCGAGCACGGTCGAGCGGGACTGCGACGCGCGCATGCCCATCGTGTCCCAGTCGTCGAGCACCTCGACGCCCGCGTCCCGGGCGACGAACGCGTGCACGAGGCGGGGCGCGTCGTCGGACGTCGTGTCGAGCCCGAGGACCCCGAGTCGGGTCCAGGCGGGCGAGTTCGACGTGAAGATCTTGCGGCCGTGGAACGTGTAGCCGCCCGCGCCGTCGGGCCGTGCCTCGGTGCGCGAGCCCAGGAGGACGAGGTCGTTGCCGCCCTCGGAGTAGCCGAAGCCGAACACCTCGCCCCGGCCCGCCTCCTCGAGCAGCCAGTCGAGCGAGGAGTCGCCGCGCTCGTGCAGGTAGCGCGCGACGCCGGTCCACACGTGGTGCATGTTGACCGCGAGCGCCGTCGCGGGGGCCGCGCCCGCGAGGCGCGCCTGCTCGTGCGCGACCTCGCGCAGGCCGAGCCCGGCGCCGCCGAACGACGCGGGGACGAGCGCGCGCAGATACCCCGCGTCGGTGAGCGCCGCCAGGTCCTCGTCGAAGAACGCGTTGTCGCGGTCGTAGCCGGCCGCGCGGTCGCGGACAGCGGCGAGCAGGTCGTCGGACAGGAGGGTGCGGGGCTCGGGGAACGGGGGAGCGAAGGGGGAGGGGGAGGACGACGGGGCGACGGGCGTGGGCATGGCCTGCCTTCGGTCGGGGCGGACGGCGAGGGGCCCCGGCGACGTGCGTCGCCGAGGCCCCTCCACCGTACGCCGGGCCGGTCAGCCGACGAGCGCGGGCACCGGCTCCTCCGGGGTCGGCAGGATCCGGCGCAGCACGTCGGCGAGCGTCACGACGCCGACGAACCGCTCGCCGTCCATGACGACCGCGAGCTGCTCGCTCGACTCGCGCATGCGTGCGAGCGCGGCGTGCACGGTCGTCCCGGACGCGAGGACGAACCCGGGGCGCGCGAGCTCCCCGGCGGGCCGGTCGTCGGGCTCCAGCAGCGTGTCGCGCACGTGCACGACCTTCGGCACGACGCTCCCGTTCTCGACGAGGATGCGCAGGTGGCCCGACCGGGCGGACGCGGCGCGCACGTCCGCGGCCGTGGCGGTCGCCGGGACCGACGTGGGCCGACCCTCCGCGGGCACGAGAGCGTCGACGGTGAGGGTCTCCAGCTCGATGACACCGGAGATCTGGACGCGGTACGACGCCTCGAGCGCGCCGACGTTCGCCGAGTGCTCGACGAGGTGGCGCAGGGTCGCGGGGTCCTGCCCGCCGCCCTCGACGTGCTCGACCGGCTCGACGCCCACGGCCCGCACGCAGCGGTTCGCGAGCGCGTTGAGCCAGCGCAGGAGCGGACGGAACGCCCACATGAACCCGCGCATCGGGAGCGCCAGCAGGGTGGCCGAGCGCTCCGGGTGGGCGATCGCCCACGACTTGGGCGCCATCTCCCCGATGACGAGGTGCAGGAACGTCACGACGATCAGCGCGAGCACGAAGCCCGCGACGTCGGCGGCCCACAGGGGCGCGCCCCAGGTCTCGAAGACCGGGGTGAGCCAGTGGTGCACCGCGGGCTTGGTGATGGCGCCGAGCGCGAGGGTGCACGCCGTGATGCCGAGCTGCGCGCCCGCCATGAGCAGGGTCAGCTCGTTCGAGCTGCGCAGCGCGGCGCGCGCCGCCCGGCTGGTGGGAGCGGCGTCCTCGAGGCGGTGCCGCTTGGCGCCGAGGAGCGCGAACTCCACGGCGACGAAGAACGCGCTCAGCGCGATGATCGCGACGGTCGCCGCGACGACGACCCAGGGGTTGCTCATCGGGACTCCTCCGCAGCGGTCGCCGGGCGTGTGGTCGGTCGGGCGCTCTCGTCCGTCTCGTCGGCGGCGGGGGCGTCGCCCCGCTGCTCCACGAGCCGGACGCGCACGAGGCGCGGCACGTGCCGCTCGACCGACAGGACGTCGACGACGAGCGTGCGGTGCACGGGCTCGTCGTGGACGAGGTCGGCCGGGTCGTCCGGCAGCGGGACCTCGATCGTGTCGCCCGCGCGCGGCAGGGCGCCGTGCTGGGCGATGAGGAGGCCGGAGACCGTCTCGTGGTCGCCGCGCGGCAGGTCGTGCCCGAGGACGCGCTCCGCCTCGTCGACGTGGACGTCGCCGCCCATGACCCACACGCCGTCGTCCTCGGCCGTGACCGTGACGGGCTGCTCGGGGTCGTGCTCGTCGGTGATCTCGCCCACGAGCTCCTCGGCGAGGTCCTCGACCGTGAGCACGCCGGTGAACCCGCCGTACTCGTCGATGACGCACGCGAGCTGGTTGCGCGTGGAGTTGAGCTGCCCGAGCGCGTCGGGCAGCGTCATGGCCGTGGGCAGCACGACCGCCGGGCGCATGAGCGCGGTGACGGGCGCGTCGTCGGGCAGGTCGGTCGCCAGGACGTCGGCGAGCTGGACGACGCCGAGCGGCTGGTCGGTCTCGTCGACCACGGGGTAGCGGGTGTGGGCACGGGCCATGAGCTCGCGGACCTCGGCGACGGTCGCCTCGGGCCGGACCGTGCCGACGCGCGAGCGCGGGATCATCGCGTGCTCGACGTCCCGCTGGGGGAAGTCGAGGATGCGGTCGAGCAGCACGGAGAGCTCGTCGGGCAGGTCCCCGCTCTCGCGCGAGTCGGCCACGATGTGCTCGAGGTCGCGCGCGGTCGCGGTGTTGTCGACGTCGTGCACCGGCTCGATCTTGAGCAGGCGCAGCAGGGCGTTGGACGCCTTGTCGAACACCGCGATGAGCCAGCCGAACACCGTGAGGTAGGCGGTCGTGGACCGGGCCAGGCCCTTCGCGAGCGGCTCGGGCCGCGCGATGGCGAGGTTCTTGGGGAACAGCTCGCCGAAGAGCATCTGGATGATCGTCGACAGCACGAGGGCGAGGACGGTGCCCACCGCCACGCCGACACCCTGGGGGACGCCGACGCCGCCGAGCATCGTGCCCAGCGACTCGCCGATGAGGGGCTCGGCCACGTAGCCGACGAGCAGCCCCGTCACGGTGATGCCGAGCTGGGCCCCGGACAGGACGAAGGACGTGCGCCGGGTGACGGCGAGCGCGCGCCGGGCCGGCTCGTCGCCGGCCTCCGCCTTGGCCCCTAGGCGGGAGCGGTCGACGGTCATGTAGGCGAACTCCTGGGCGACGAAGTACGCCGTCGCCGCCGTGATCGCGAGAACCACGAGGAGCCCGAGCAGGAGGGAGAGGAAGGTCGTCATCGTGCCCGCACCGCCCTCCGGTCGTCGGGGACGCGTTCGCGCGTCCGCTCGCTGCCGGGGCCGGTGCGGCCGGGACTATGGTCGGGGTCGTCGGCCGCGGGGGCCTCGAGAGTCGTGTCTTCCACGGCACTCCCAACGCAGGACGGCCCCGGATCGTTCCCGGGGGAAGTTTCGGGAAGCCCCGGGGGAGGGAGCCGTGCGCGTCGGGGCGCGAGCGGGCGTCCGGTAGGGTCGTCCGCGATGTCCAGCCAGAGCCCCGACCGGTCCGTGCCGTCCACCGACGAGCACCCCACCGGCGCGCCCCGCAAGCCCCGCGTCCTCGTGCTGTTCGGCGGCCGCTCCGGCGAGCACGCCATCTCCGCCGCGACCGCCGCGGGCGTGCTGCGCGCCATCGACCGGTCGCGGTACGACGTCGTCCCGGTCGGGATCACGCCGACGGGGGAGTGGGTCCTCGCGGCCGACGAGCCCGCGCGCTGGGAGATCACGGAAGGGCGCCTGCCGCAGGTCGAGCCGACCGGCGAGGAGGTCATCCTGCCGCTGTCGACCGGGCGCCGGGAGCTGCGCGTGCTCACCCCGGGCGACGTGCCGCGCGTGCTCGGCGAGGTGGACGTCGTCTTCCCGCTGCTCCACGGGCCCTACGGCGAGGACGGCACGCTCCAGGGGATGCTCGAGCTCGCCGACGTCCGCTACGTCGGCGCGGGCGTCCTGGCGTCCGCCGTCGGCATGGACAAGCACTTCATGAAGCTCGTGCTCGCGGGCGAGGGGCTGCCGGTCTCCCCGTACACCGTGATCCGCCCGGGCGCGTTCGAGCGCGACCCCGAGGCGTGGACGCAGACCGTGGCGGCCCTCGGCCTGCCCGTGTTCGTCAAGCCCGCGCGCGCCGGGTCGAGCCTCGGCATCTCCAAGGTCGACGACCTCGCGGACCTGCCCGCCGCCATCGCCGCCGCGCAGGAGCACGACCCCAAGGTGATCGTCGAGGCGGGCGTCGTCGGTCGTGAGATCGAGTGCGCCGTCCTCGGGGGCCGTGGGGGCGCGCGCCCGCGCGCGTCGCTGCCCGGCGAGATCGTCGTCACGGGCGAGGCGCACGACTTCTACGACTTCGAGGCCAAGTACCTCGACGAGGCCGGGGTCGAGCTCTCGTGCCCCGCCGACCTCCCCGAGCACCTCGTGGAGCGCGTGCGCGAGATCGCGGTCCGGACGTTCGAGGCCGTCGGCGCGGAGGGCCTCTCGCGGGTCGACGTCTTCGTCACGCCCGACGAGCAGGTCGTCGTCAACGAGATCAACACGATGCCCGGCTTCACGCCGTTCTCGATGTACCCGCGCATGTGGGAGAAGTCGGGGCTGAGCTACCCCGAGCTCATCGACGAGCTCGTCGCCCTCGCGCTCGAGCGGCCCACCGGCCTGCGCTGAGCCCTCCGCGCCGACCCGCCGGGCTCAGCCCACGTCGCCCGTGCCGACGCACGCGCGCGTCTGCGGGACCTCCATGACCGCGCGGCCCAGGTCCGCGATGAACGACGTGGAGTGGTTCTCAGTCACGGCCGGCGGCACGACGACCTGCACCGCGGGGTCGCGCCCGTAGGTCGTGAACGTCCACGTGCCCTCGTCCTCGACGACGAGCCAGTCCACGGTGCCGCCGGCGGACTCGACGCTCTGGCACGCGGTCGTCGTCGGCCCGGGCACCTCGACGCCGCACCGCAGCGTCACCGCGGCACCCGGCTCGCCCCAGGCCGCGGTGGCCTGGCTCGTCGTCCCGACCTTCGGCAGGTCCTCGCCGAGGGTCTCGGGCAGCGCGAGGACGACGTCCGCGCACAGCGGGTTCTGGGCGTCGTCCGCCACGGGGACGCCGATGCTCGGCGCGCACGCGGCGGTCGCCGCGACGACGCCGAGGAGCGCGGGCACGGCGAGCACCCGGGCGAGGGGGCGCGACCGGCGAGACCGGGACGGGCCGGGGCGGGGGGATGGTGAGGCGGGAGGGACGGCGTCGAGCACGCGACCACCGTAGCGGCCCGCGGAGGGTGCCCGTGACCGCCCGGGCGGCGGCTAGGGTGGCGGCGTGAGCGAGACGCCCCTGCTGGTCCGCGACGTGCCCGAGGAGGCGCTCCTCGCCCGGATCTTCCCCCTGCTGCCCACCGCGCCGACCACCCTCGTCGGGCCGGGGGACGACTGCGCCGTCGTCGCGGCGCCCGACGGCCGCTACGTCGTGTCGACCGACGTCCTCGTCGAGGACCGGCACTTCCGCCGGCGCTGGTCGTCCGGGTACGACGTCGGGTGGCGGGCCGCGGTGCAGAACCTCGCCGACGTGGTGTCGATGGGCGCGCGCCCCGCGGCGCTCGTCGTCTCGCTCGTCATGCCGGGCGACCTGCCCGTCGACTGGGTCACGGGCCTCGCGCGCGGGCTCGCCGACGCGTGCACGCCCCTCGGTGCCGCGGTCGTCGGCGGGGACCTCTCGGGAGGGGACCAGGTCGTCGTCGCGGTCACCGTCCACGGCGACCTCGAGGGCCGCGAGCCCGTGCTGCGCTCCGGCGCCCGGCCGGGCGACGTCGTCGCGCTCGCGGGGAGCCTCGGCCGGTCCGCGGCGGGGCTCGCGCTGCTCGACGCCGGGCGTGCGGACGTCGACGACGCGCTCGTCGCCGCGCACCTGCGCCCCGACCCCCCGCTCACCGCGGGGCCCGTGGCCGCCGACGCGGGCGCGACGGCGATGATGGACGTGTCCGACGGGCTGCTGCGGGACGCGGGCCGGATGGCGCGGGCGAGCGGCGTCGTCGTGGACCTCGAGCTCGCCGCCCTGGGAGCGGACCGCGACCCGCTGCTGACGGCGGCCTCCGCGCTCGGCGGGTCCGGCGGGGACGTTCCCCGGGAGGACGCCGGCGACCGCGCCGACGGGTGGGTGCTGTCGGGAGGCGAGGACCACGCGCTGCTCGCGGCGTTCCCCGCCGACGCCGACCTGCCCGACGGGTTCCGGGCGATCGGCACGGTCCGACGTGCGTGGTGCGACGATCCGGGTGTCCGGGTCGACGGCCGCGTCGCGCACCGCGCGACGGGCTGGGACCACTTCCGCGCCTGAGCGCGGCGATCAGCCCCGGCGGTAGCGGACGGCGGTGAGGTCCTTGCCGCCGATGTCGTCCCGGCGCTCCACGCCGTCCGGCACGAAGCCGTGGCGACGGTAGAAGCGGCGCGCGCGCTCCGCGTCCTCGAGGACCCAGAGCGTGACCGTCGTGCCGGGGCGCACCTCGCCGAGCATGGTGCGCATGAGGTCGCGGGCGACGCCGCGCCCCCAGGACTCGGGGTCCAGGTAGATGGCGAAGATCTCGAGATCACCGGGCTCGGCGTCCTCGTCGCGGCTGGGGCCGAGGGTGGCGAAGCCGATCGTGCGCCCGTCGGCGTCGGCGAGCCAGGTGCGCGCGCCGGGCGTGGCGAGGCTCTGGACCCAGTGCTGCTCGCGCTGGTCGTGGTCCAGCGAGGCTAGGTACTCGTCGGGCACGATGCCCGCGTACGCGCCCCTCCAGGACGCGATGTGCACGGCCGCGATGGCGCTCGCGTCCGCGGGAGCGGCCGGGCGGATGGTTACCTCGCTCAGTTCCGTCACCATGCACAAAGACTGCCACCGCGGCCCGGATCCGCCAAACCGGTTTGTCCTGATCTTCAGGAGATCTCCGCATCTCGGCGGGTCGTCGCCCATGGTCGAGGGCTGGTCGAGAGGCTGGTCGGCGGCTGGCCGAGGGTCGGTCGCGACCGCAGAGACGACGAGAGCGCCTGCCGGGATCCGGCAGACGCTCTCGTCAGGGTCTCGCGATGCTCAGGCGGGACGGGTGACCTTCCCGGCCTTGAGGCAGGAGGTGCACACGTTGAGACGCTTGGGCGTCCCCGCGACCACGGCGCGCACGCGCTGGATGTTCGGGTTCCAGCGGCGCTTCGTCCGGATGTGGGAGTGCGAGATGCTGTGCCCGAAGCCCGGGCCCTTGCCGCAGACGTCGCAGTTGGCAGCCACGGTTTCTCCTGATCGTCGTGCACGTCGCGCACGCAGCGGCGACGTCCTGAATGGTCTGTAGGGTGTCGCGCCCGGTGTTCCTCGGCGGCTCCTCGACGGTGTCGAGGGCGCGCGAAGCACCCGGGCAACCTCGTCAGGGTAGCCGATCCGAGGGCCCGAGCTCAAACCGGGCGCTCGTCACACCCGCGGGTGCCCCGGGACGCCGCTCGTGCGCACCGACGGCGCGCACGGTTGACTACCGTGGTCCCGACGGCCCGCGGTGCCGTCCGACCGCCCGGCCGTCCGGCGCGGTCGTCCCCCGAGCGCGAGGAGCCGGACCGACGTGAGCCCCGCAGCCGACGTGGTCGACGCCGCCGTCGTCGTCGCGTGGGGCCACGGTGGTGTCCGCGCGCTCGCGGCCGCGCGCGAGTCGCTCGACCGCGTGAACGTCTTCCCGGTCGCGGACGCGGACACGGGCACCAACATGTACCTCACCCTCCTCGACGCGGTCCGTGCGCTGCCCGCGCGCGACACGGCGGCGGCCGGGCGGGAGAGCACGGTCGGCGGCGCCGGCGACCTGCTGGTCCGCCTGGCCCGCGGCGCGCTCGTGGGGGCACGAGGCAACTCGGGCGTCATCCTCAGCGAGTACCTCCGCGGGCTGGCGCTCGCTCTCGCGGAGCACCGGACCGTGACCGGTGCCGCGCTCGCGGGCGGCCTCGACCGCGCCGCCCGCACCGCCCGCGGCGCGGTGGCCCGCCCGGCACCCGGCACGATCCTCACGGCGGCCGACGCCGCGGCGCGCGCGGCCGCGACCGCGTCGGAGGGTCCCGGCGCCTCCTCGCCCGCGGTCGTCGCGGCCGCCGCCAGGGACGGGGCGCGGGCCGCGGCGCTGCGCAGCACCGGCGAGCTCGACGCGCTCGCCCGGGCGCAGGTCCTGGACGCCGGAGCCCTCGGCCTCGTGCTGGTCCTCGGGGCGCTCGTCGCGGCGCTCGACGACGCCCGGGGCCCGGAGGTCGACGCCGGGGCCGGCCCGGGGGCCGGCCCGGTGGCCGACCGCAGCGACGCGGCCTCGGCACCGGTCCGCGCGCGCGACGCCGTCGGGACGGCCGGGGCGGGCGTGTCGGAGGTGCTCGGCATGATGGCCGGCATGGTGCCGGTGCCGGGCTCGCCCGGGGAGCCGGGCGCCGGACCGCAGGCCGGGCACGAGGGGGGCGAGTTCGAGGTGATGTACGTGGTCGACGTCCCCGCGGCGGGGGCGGCGCACCCTGCGCGCGGGGCCTTCGAGGACCCGGCCGAGCTGCTCCGTGCCGAGCTCGCGCGGATCGGCGACTCCGTCGTCGTGGTGGGCGGTCCGGGGGACCACGGCTCGGGCCTCTGGCAGGCGCACGTCCACACCGACGACCCGATGGCCGCGGTCGCCGTCGGGCGCGCCGCGCTCGCGACGCTGCGGTCCGCGCAGGGCGACCGCGAGGAGGCCGTGCCGGCCGCGGCGGGGGACGACGCCGCGCTGCGCCAGGTGCGGGTCCGGCACCTCCCGGGGCCCCACGAGGAGGGCCACGTCCTGGACGCCGCTGCCCGCGGGGCGCACGACGCCGCGGCCGTGGCGGCGGACGCCCCGGGGCTGGTCGCGGTGACCACGGCGCCCGGTCTCGTCGCGGACCTCGCCCGGGCGGGCGCCGTCGTGCTGCTGCGGGACGCCTCCGGCCCCCTCGACCTGTCCGCCCTGCACCGCGTCGCGGTCGACGCCCGCGCGTCGCACGTCGCGCTCCTGCCCGGCGCGGAGCTCGCGGAGGACGACGTCGCGACCCTGCGCGCGACCCTGCGCGACGACGGGGTCCGGACGCTCGAGGTGCTGCCCGCGGCGACGGACCTGCACGTCGCGGTGGCTCTCGCCGCGGCGCAGCTCGTGGAGCCCGGTGCCGCGCAGCGGCTCGAGACGGCACGGTCGGCGCTCGGCGCCGTCCGGTGGGCCCGGCTCGACGCCGCGGGCAGGCCCGCGCCGGAGCTGGCGCGGCGGCTCGCGGACCGGCTCGACGCCCTGCGCGTGCACCCCGGTGCGCTCGTCACCGTGCTCGCCGACGACGACGTCCCGGGCGCGGCTCTGGAGGCGCTCGCGACCGACGCGGCCGGGTCCGGCGCCGAGGTCGTGCTCCTGCGCTCCGGGCGCGACGGCGGCGCCGTCACGCTCGCGGTCGAGGGACCGGAGGCCGCGGCCGACGACATCGAGGCCGCCGTGGAGGCCGAGGGATGAGCGACCGTCTGTCCGAGCCGCTGACCCGCGCGGTCGGCACGCGCAGCGCGGGCCCGCTCGCGAAGCTGGGCCTCGAGACCGTCGGGGACCTCCTGCGGCACTACCCGCGGCGGTACGGGGACCCGGGGCGCCTCACCGACCTCGGGGGCCTCGCGCTCGGCGAGCACGTGACGATCGTCGCGCAGGTCCGCAGCGCGACCGTCCGCCGCATGCGCAACCGTGCGGGCGCGATCCTCGAGGCGGTCGTGACCGACGGCCCGCAGCAGCTCTCGCTCACGTTCTTCGCCAAGAGCCCCAACGTCCTGCGCTACCACGAGCAGCGGCTGGCCCCGGGGCGGCACGGGCTCTTCACGGGGGTGGTCGGGCTGTACCGCGGCACCCGGCAGCTCACGCACCCCGACTACAAGATCATCGGGGTCGACGACGACGCCGAGGACGCGGAGAGCGCCGTGCTCGAGGCGAGCCGGCCCATCCCGATCTACCCCGCGAGCGCGAGCATCCCGAGCTGGAAGATCCAGCCCGCGGTGCGCACCGTGCTCGACCCGCTCCGCGAGGAGGACGTCCCGGACCCGCTCCCGGACGCCGTGCGCGAGCGGCACGGGCTCGGGACGCGGCTCGAGGCGCTGCGCGACGTGCACGAGCCCTACGACGAGACGCAGTGGCGACGCGGCCGCGACCGGCTGCGGTACGAGGAGGCGTTCGTCCTGCAGGCGGCGCTCGCCCAGCGCCGGGCCCGGGCCGCGGCGGAGCCGGCGACGGCCCGCCCGCCCCGCGGCCCGGGGGAGCCGAGCATCCTCGCCGACTTCGACGCCGCCCTCCCGTTCACGCTGACGACGGGTCAGCGTGAGGTCGGGGAGGAGATCGCGGCGGACCTGGCGCTCGCACGGCCGATGCAGCGCCTCCTGCAGGGCGAGGTGGGCTCCGGCAAGACGGTCGTCGCGCTGCGCGCCATGCTCCAGGTGATCGACGCCGGCGGTCAGGCGGCGCTCCTCGCCCCGACCGAGGTGCTCGCCGCGCAGCACGCGCGCACCCTGCGCGCGCTGCTCGGGCCGCTCGCGGAGGGCGGGTTCCTCGGGGGTGCCGAGCACGGCACGCGTGTGGCGCTGCTCACGGGGTCGCTCGGCGCCGCCGCGCGCAAGGAGGCCCTGCTGGACGCGGCGAGCGGCGCGGCGGGGATCGTCGTCGGCACGCATGCGCTGCTGTCCGAGAACGTGCAGTTCGCCGACCTCGGCCTCGTGGTCGTGGACGAGCAGCACCGGTTCGGGGTCGAGCAGCGCGACGCGCTGCGCGCGAAGGCCCGCACGAGCCCGCACCTGCTCGTCATGACCGCGACCCCCATCCCGCGGACCGTCGCGATGACGGTGTTCGGCGACCTCGAGACGTCCTCGCTCACCGAGATCCCGGCGGGTCGCGCCGGCATCACGACCCACGTCGTGCCCGCCGGCAACGAGGCCTGGATGGAACGCACCTGGGCGCGTGTGCGCGAGGAAGTCGACGCCGGGCACCGCGCGTATGTGGTGTGCGCGCGCATCCACCCGGACGAGCCGGACGCGCCGTCGAGGCGGACCGACGACTTCGACGAGGTGCCCGACTTCCTCCTCGACCCCGACGCCCCGGACGCCTCGGACCGTGCACCCCTGCGGGCCGTGCTCGAGGTCGCCGAGGAGCTGCGCGGCCACCCGCGCCTCGCGGGGCTCGACGTCGGGGTGCTGCACGGGCAGATGCCCCCGGCGGACAAGGACGCGGTGATGGCCGACTTCGCGTCGGGCGCCGTCCAGGTGCTCGTCTCGACGACCGTCGTCGAGGTCGGGGTCGACGTCCCCGAGGCGACCACGATGGTCGTGCTCGACGCGGACCGGTTCGGCATCTCCCAGCTCCACCAGCTCCGCGGGCGCGTCGGCCGCGGCTCCGCGGCGGGGCTGTGCCTGCTCGTCTCGACCGCGCAGCCCGGCACGCCCGCCGCGACCCGCGTCGAGACCCTCGCGCGCACGACCGACGGGTTCGAGCTCGCGACCGTGGACCTCGAGCTGCGCAGCGAGGGCGACGTCCTCGGCGCCGCGCAGTCGGGGCGCGCGAGTTCCCTGCGACTCCTGCGCGTCGTCAAGGACGCGGACGTCATCGCGACCGCACGCGCCGACGCGGCCGCCGTCGTGGCGGAGGACCCCGACCTGACCGACCACCCGGTGCTCGCCGACGCGATCCGCGACCAGCTCGACCCGGAGCGCGAGGAGTTCCTCGAGCGGGCGTGAGGCGGTCGTCGTCCGCCGTCCCCGTCGTCCACCCCGTCGTCCACCCCGTCGTCCACCCGGTCGTCGAGGCTGCGGGCGTCGCGGGCCGTGCGCGCACGCTCGCGACCGTGCCCCGGACCGGGCCCCTGCTACGCCACCTCGACCCCGGGCGGTCGTGCGACAGGCTCTAGGCTGGGCGCGTGACGAGGATCGTGGCGGGGACGGTAGGGGGACGCACGCTGCAGGTCCCGCCGCGCGGGACGCGGCCGACGAGCGAGCGCGTCCGCGAGGCGATCTTCTCGCGCCTCGAGCACCTGGGGGTGGTCGACGACGCGCGCGTCCTCGACCTCTACGCGGGCTCGGGCGCGCTCGGCCTGGAGGCCGCGAGCCGCGGCGCTGCCGACGTGACGCTCGTCGACTCGGCCCGGATCGCGGCCGACGTCGCCCGCCGCAACGTCGCGGCCCTCGGTCTGTCGACCGTGCGCGTCGTCGCGCAACCCGCCGAGACGTTCGTCGCCGGCGTGGCCGCGGACGTGGCACAGCGGGCGGCGGTCGGCGGGGCGGACGGGATGCCGACCGGTCGCGCGGGCCGCGGTCCGTACCACCTCGTGCTCGTCGACCCGCCGTACGACGTCACCGCCGAGGCCCTCGAGCGCGTCCTCGCCCACCTCGCGGTGCCCGGCGTCCTCGACCCGGCCGCCGTCGTCGTCGTCGAGCGCTCGACGCGCACGCCCGAGCCGACCTGGCCGACGGGCTGGGAGGTCGTCGCGCGCAAGGACTACGGCGAGACGACGGTGTACTTCGTCGGTCCCGAGCTACCCGACGAGACGTAGCGCCGGGGTTACGCCGGTGCCCCGCCCTGCCGAGCAGGCGGTTCCGGCGCGTCCGGGCCACCTGACACGCCCGGATCGCCTGATCTGCGTGTCGGGACGGCCTGGTCGACGGGCCTCAGGACGGCGCGTGGGCCTCGTCCGGGGCGAGGAGACCGACGGGGACGGTCGCGAGGGCGGCGGGGTCGGCCGGGTCGACGAGCGCGACGCGGTCCCCGGACGCGGCGTCGAGCAGGCGGCGGGTCGCGGCGTCGTCCGCCAGGCTGCCCTCGCTCGCGCGCAGGTTCTCCGCGAGGAACGCGCGCAGCGGCGCGGCCGGGACGTCGTCGGCGGCTCCCGGCCCGAGGGGGAACGACACGAGCAGGAGCGCGGGCACGCGCTCGCCGCCGGGGCCGTCGCCGGGCTGGAAGTAGGGGAGCGCGAGGGCGCGCGCGCCGAGTCGCGCGTAGAACCGCAGCCGCGCGACGGGGTCGCCGTGCGCCTCGCTGCCGGCGTGGTGGGCCGGGTGCTCGACCTCCCCGACGACGAGGAGCGGGTCGAGCGCGCGCCAGTCGGCGAGCGCGGCGGCGACGAGCCGGCCGCCGACCCCGCCGCCGCGCCGGCCGGGGGCGATCGCGAGGTAGAGGACGAGGAGGACGCGCGCGTCGGGGAACCACTCGCCGACGACGCCGGCGACGACACGACCGGCCCCCACGACCCCGAGGCTGCGCAGGCGCCCGCTCGCGTGGTCGTCGAGGAGCTCGTCGACGTCCACGAGCTCGGCGGGCGGGAACGACGGCGCGAGCACGTCGCGGTGGAGCGAGCGCACGAGCTCGGGCGTCGTGAGCGGGACGACGGCGGGTTCCTCCGGGGCGGTCACGCGCACCATCGTCGCGCGCGACGGTGATCCGCGCCCGCCCGGCCGTGCCGCCGCCGTCGGCGCGACCCCGTGTACTACCGTGACGACGTGACCACAGCCGTCTGTCCCGGGTCGTTCGACCCGATCACCCTGGGCCACCTCGACATCGTCCGACGTGCCCGTGCGCTCTTCGACGAGGTCGTCGTCGGCGTCGCGCGGAACGCGTCGAAGTCGGCGCTGCTGAGCGTCGACGAGCGGGTCGCGCTGGCCCGCACGGCCGTCGACGACGCCGGGCTGGACGGGGTCCGCGTCGAGGTCGTGCCCGGGCTCCTGGTGGACTTCTGCCGCGAGATCGGGGCGGGCGCCGTGGTCAAGGGCCTGCGCGGTGGCGCGGACTTCGACGCCGAGCTGCCGATGGCGCTCATGAACCGGCACCTGGCCGGCGTCGAGACCGTGTTCGTCGCGGGCGACGCCGCGCTCCAGCACGTCGCGTCGTCGCTCGTGAAGGACATCGCGCGGTACGGGGGACCGGTGGACGACCTCGTCCCGCCGGGGGTGGGCGACGCCGTCCGTGCGGCGCTGGCACGGGTGCAGGGGAGCAGCAGGTGAGCACGACGGGAAGGACCGGGTACGTGAGCGAGCAGCAGGACCGGCGGGTGACGCACGAGGACCGCGCGACGGAGGAGGCGCAGGTCGGGCTGAACGCGATCCTCGACGACCTGACGCACCTCGTGGAGACGGCGCGCGCCATGCCCATGTCGTCGTCGGTGCTGGTGCACAAGGGCGACGCGGTCGCGCTCCTGGACGAGCTGCGCGGCGCGCTGCCCGAGCAGCTCGCGCACGCGGACGAGGTGCTCGCCCAGGCGGACGCCGTGCTCGAGGACGCGCACCGGCAGGCGGAGGAGATCCTCACGACGGCGCGGGCGCGGGCGATCGAGCTCGTGCAGGCGGAGCAGGTCGTGGTCCAGGCGGAGTCGCGCGCCCGGGAGATCGTCGACGAGGCCGACGAGGCCGCGGCCGTGCTCCGGCGCGACGCCGACGACTACTGCGACCGCCGGCTCGCGGACTTCGAGGTCGACCTCGGCAAGCTGCTCGCGCAGGTCCAGGGCGGGCGGGCGAAGCTCGCGGACCGCCTCGGGGACCGTGTCGGCGAGCCGGAGGAGTCGCCGTTCCCGGCGACGATGCGCGAGCGCACGGGCGACCGCGCGGGGCGCTGAGGTCGCCACCGGGCCGGTGCCGGGCGACCGCGGCGCGGACGACCGTCGGCCGTCCGGTGGTGGGCCGGTGGCGGGGCCGCGGTCGCGGGCCGTCGGCAGGTGGCGGCCGTGCCGTCCGGTGACGTAAGATCGATGTTCGGCTCGGCGCGTCGCGCGTCGGCCTGTGCCTGGCAGTCGCCGTCGAGCGACCGTCGGCCCCCGACCATCGTTGACCATCCGTCCACGGGCTCCCACGCCCGTGGGCTCCGATCCTGGAGCGCGCCATCACCGCCGAGAAGACGTCGCCGCTCGTGCTCGACACGCACGAGCTCGGTCGGCGACCCGGGAGCATGCGGACGGTCGTCGCGACCGTCCCCGCGCCCGCCGACCTCGGTACCGCGGTCATCGGCATCCCCGAGGGCAGCGAGCTCGAGCTCGACCTGCGCCTCGAGGCGGTCATGGAGGGCGTGCTGGTCTCCGGGACGGTCACCGGCCGCGCGGTCGGGGAGTGCGTGCGCTGCCTCGACACGGTCCACGAGGACGTCACGGTCGAGCTCGCGGAGCTCTTCGCCTACCCCGAGCGGGTGAAGGCCGCGGAGGAGTCGGGCGACGACCTGGAGGACGCCGAGGACGTGTACGACCTCGACGGCGACCTCGCGGACATCGAGCCCGCGCTACGGGATTCGGTCGTCACTGCACTACCATTCAGTCCGGTGTGCCGAGCGGACTGCCCGGGGCTGTGCTCCGAGTGCGGGGCGCGTCTGGCGGACGACCCGGGGCACACGCACGACCTTGTCGACCCTCGGTGGTCGGCGCTGGAGAGCATGTTCGACACCTCGAACGTGTCCGACGAGACGAAAGAGAGCTAGCCGTGGCTGTTCCGAAGCGCAAGATGTCGCGCAGCAACACCCGTGCGCGTCGTTCGCAGTGGAAGACGACCGCCGCGAACCTCACCACCTGCCCGCAGTGCAAGGGCGACAAGCTGTCGCACGCGGCGTGCCCGACGTGCGGTACCTACAAGGGCCGCCAGTACGCCGAGGCGCTGCGCACCGAGCACGCAGGCTGAGGCGCGTGGCACCGGCTGCACCGGCATCCGGTCTTCTCGAGAAGCTCGGGGTCCATCTGGACCCCGAGCTTCTCGTGCTTGCGCTCACGCACCGGTCGTTCGCGCACGAGAACGGCGGCATCCCCACGAACGAGCGTCTCGAGTTCCTCGGCGACACCGTCCTGGGCCTCGTCGTCACGGAGACCCTCTACCGCCGCCACCCCGACCTGTCCGAGGGTGAGCTCGCCAAGATGCGGGCCGCGACCGTCTCGCAGAAGTCGCTCGCCGCGATCGCTCGCCGGCTCGGCCTGGGCCAGTACGTGCTGCTCGGCAAGGGCGAGATCCGCACGCGCGGCAACGACAAGGACTCGATCCTGTCGGACACGGTCGAGGCGATCATCGGCGCGGTCTACCTGAGCCACGGGCTCGAGCCCGCACGCGGCCTCGTGCTCCGGCTCGTGGAGCCGACGCTGTCGGCAGCCGCGGGGCTCGGCGCGGGGCTCGACTGGAAGACGTCGCTCCAGGAGGCCGCCGCCGCCGCAGGGCTGAGCGCCCCCTCCTACTCGAGCGACGCCGTCGGGCCGGACCACGCGCGCGTCTTCACCTCGTACGTGCACCTCGACGGCCGGCTCTACGGGACCGGCAGCGGCACCGCCAAGAAGTACGCCGAGCAGGAGGCCGCCGAGCGCGCCTACCGCGCCCTGGCGGCCGAGCGCGCGGAGCCGGAGCCGTCCGACGGGCGCGTGACCACGGCGGTGGAGGCGGCCGAGGACGCCGGTGCCTGAGCTGCCCGAGGTCGAGACCGTCCGCGACGGCCTCGACCGCCACGTGCTGGGCTCCCGGGTCGTCGACGTCGAGGTGCTGCGCGACTACAGCGTGCGGCGCCACGACGGCGGCCCGGCCGACTTCCGGGACCAGCTCCTCGGCCAACGGCTCGACGCCGCCGTGCGCCGCGGCAAGTTCCTCTGGCTCCCGCTCGTCCCGGGCGGGTCGACGGACGGGCCCGACGACGGCCCCGCGGCCGCGCTGCTGGCCCACCTCGGGATGTCGGGCCAGCTCCTGGTGCGCTCGGGGCCGGGCCTCGGGGAACGGTCGCCGCACCTGCGCGTGCGCCTCGTGCTCGAGCCCGACGGCGCCGGCCCGGCGGGCGCGCTCGCGCTCGACTTCGTCGACCAGCGCACGTTCGGGCACCTGTCCGTCCAGGACCTCGTGCCCACGCCCGACGGCGCCCCGGGCGGCCTCGGCTCCGACCTCGCCGCGGTGCCCGGCCCGGTCGCGCACATCGGCCGCGACCTCCTCGACCCCGCGCTCCGGCGCGACGACGTCGTCGACGCGATCCGCCGTCGTCGGACCGGCGTGAAGCGCGCCCTGCTCGACCAGACGGTCGTCTCCGGGGTCGGCAACATCTACGCCGACGAGGCGCTGTGGCGCGCCCGCCTGCACTTCGCGCGTGCCACGGACACGCTGCGCCGCCCGGAGGCGCACCGCCTGCTCGACGCCGCCGCCGAGGTGATGACGGAGGCGCTCGCGCAGGGCGGCACGAGCTTCGACGCGCTCTACGTCAACGTCAACGGCCAGTCCGGCTACTTCTCGCGCTCGCTCGCGGTGTACGGGCAGGAGGGCGAGCCGTGCCCGCGCTGCGGGACGCCGGTGCGCCGCGACGAGTTCATGAACCGCTCGTCGTACACCTGCCCGCGCTGCCAGCCGCGCCCCCGCAACGGTCGCTGGTAGCTCGTCCGGCCGTCGGCGCTCCGTCCCTCTCGGTGTCGTCGCAGGGGTCAGCGGGGGACGACGTTGCGGAGCTCGCGGCCCGCGCGGAGCGCGTCGAGGTTGGCGTTCACGAGGTCCGACGCGCGCTGGGGGCGGTTGCCCGCGACGTGCGGCGTGAGGATCAGCCGCGGCGCGTCCCACAGGGGTGACGCCTCCGGCAGGGGCTCGGTCTCGGCGACGTCGAGCGCGGCTCCGCCGAGGCGGCCGTCGCGCAGCGCCGCGACGAGCGCGTCCTCGTCCACCGTGGCGCCGCGGCCGACGTTGACGAAGACCGCGTGGTCGGGGAGCTGGTCGATCCGGACCGCGTCGAACGCGTGCCGCGTCGCGTCGAGGGCGGGCAGCAGGGAGACCAGGACGTCGGTCGTCGCGAGGACGTCCGGCAGGTCGTCGTCGGTCACGACGGGGAACCCGTGGCGCTCGCCGCGGCTGCTCGCGACGCCGGTCACGTCGGCGCCCAGCGCGGCGAGCAGCGGGGCGAGCCGCGCGGCGATCGAGCCGAACCCCCAGATCGTCACGCGCGCGCCGTCGAGCGTGTACCGACCGGCGGTCGCGGGGTCGGCCTGCGCCCGGTTCACGGCGGCGTCCCACCGGTGCTCGCGCTGCGCCGTCGCGAGCACGTCGAGGCGCCGTACCGCCGCGAGGACGAGCGCGAGCGCGTGCTCGGCGACGGGGCCGTCGTGCAGCGACCGCCCGGACGTGATCGTCACGTCCGGGCCGAACCCGGCGGCCAGCACCGCGTCCGGGCCCGCCGCGAGCGTCTGGACCCAGCGCAGGCGCGTGAGCCGCGCGGCGGCGTCCGCGAGGTTCGCGGGCGTGTTCGCCCAAGCCACGAGCACCTCGGCGTCGGCGTCCTCGGGGCTCAGCGGCGCCGCGGCGTCGTAGCGGACGACGACGTCCCCCGGGCCGCCGCGCACGTCGAGGGCGATGGTGCTGGGCACGAGGATCTTCAACGCTGCTCCCGGGTGGTCCGTCGAGGTCGCGGCCTCCCTGCGCGGGACGGGGCCGCCCCGCGAACGTATCACCGTGCCGTCTCGGTGCCGTCCCGGTGCCGTCCCGTAGCGGCCCGGCGCCGGCCTGGCGCCGGCCTGGCGCCGCTCGGCGCTCCCACCTGCGCTTCCGCAGGCGCGACCCCGCCCCCGGGGATATGTTCGCGATGTTCCGACGACGCGCCCTCCGCGCGCCGTCCCGGTCGGCCCCGCGGGGTCACGGCTTCGGGGGTGGGGATGGGCTCGTCCACGGGCGCGCCGACGCACGCAGAGGTGCGCGCGGCGATCACGGCACGGACGCCGAAGAACTACATCACCTGGCTCACGCTCGCGTTCATGATCACGTCGTCGGTCGCGAGCCTGCGCGCGGCGCCGACGATGGCGGTCTACGGCCTCGCGGCCGTGTTCCTCTACGTCGTGCCGGCGCTCGTGTTCCTGCTGCCGACGTCGCTCGTGTCCGCCGAGCTGGCGTCCGGCTGGTCCGGCGGGGTGTACCGCTGGGTCGCGGACGGCGTGTCGAAGCCGCTCGGCTTCCTCGCCATCTGGTGCCAGTTCGCGATGACGATCTTCTACTACCCGAGCCTGCTCGGGTACGTCGCCAGCACGTTCGCGTACGTCATCAACCCGAGCCTCGCGAGCAACGGGCTGTACGTGGCGATCGTCATCGTCGTGCTCTTCTGGACGGGCGTGTGGCTCTCCTCGCAGGGCACCAAGACGGTCGCGGGGCTGTCGAGCTGGGGCCTGATCATCGGGACGCTCATCCCGGCCGCGATCCTCGTCGTGCTCGGCATCGTGTTCCTCGGTCAGGGCAACCCGTCGGCCGCGCCGATGGACGCGCAGCACCTGCTGCCGGCCTGGACGGGCCTCGCGTCCCTCGTGCTCATCGTCAACAACTTCCTGTCCTACGCGGGCATGGAGATGAACGCGGTGCACGTGACAAGCCTGCGCAAGCCCGCGTCGGAGTTCCCGCGGTCGATGTTCCTCGCGATCGGGCTCGTGCTCCTCATCTTCATCCTGCCGGCCGTCGCCATCAGCTGGGTCATCCCGGCCGACCAGCTCAGCCTCACCGCGGGCGTCATGCAGGCGTTCGACGCGTTCTTCGCCAACTTCGGCGTGAGCTGGCTGACGCCGATCCTCGGTCTCATGCTCATCGCGGCGTCCCTCGGGGGGATGCTCACGTGGCTGGCCGGGCCGTCCAAGGGCCTGCTCACCGTCGCGCGCGAGGAGGGCTACCTGCCGCCGTTCCTCCAGCGCCTCAACAAGCACGGCGTGCAGCAGAACATCCTCGTCACGCAGGGCGTCATCACGACCGGGATCGCGCTCCTCTACGCGTTCATCCCGGACGTGTCGAGCGCCTACTGGATCCTGTCCGTCATCACGACGCAGGTGTACCTCGTCATGTACCTGCTGCTGTTCGTCGCGGCCGTGCGGCTCCGCCGTCGGGCGCCCGACCACCCGCGCGGCTACCGCGCCCCCGCGCTGACGCTCCTGTGCGTCGTCGGGTTCTGCGCGTCGGTGGCCGCGATGATCATCGGGTTCGTGCCGCCCGCCCAGTTCTCGAGCGGGAACGTCGGGGTGTACGTGCTCATCGTGGGAGGCGGCCTCGGCATCATCGGCCTGCTCGTCCCGGCGCTGTTCTACCTGCTGCGCAAGCCGTCCTGGAAGGACCCGGAGGCGGCGGCCATCGCTGCGGCGGACGAGGCGGGGGAGGGCGAGGCGGCATGAGCTCGACGCGCCCCGACCACGTCCCCGTGCACGTGCCCGAGCCGGCCTCGTCCAAGCGGTGGGTGACGTACACGGCCGCCGCGCTGCTCCTGGTCGCGCTCGGCGCGGTCATGCTGATCGTCTTCGACAACGTGCGGTCCACCCGCGACGCGCGCGAGGCCGAGCAGAAGGCGGCGGAGCTGCACGACCGCTTCGCCGAGATCGGGATCACGGCCTTCAGCGAGGAGACCATCGCCGACGTGCTCGGCGACGACGGCGGCGGGTTCTGCACCGACCCGGCCGCCCTCGTCGAGGCGACCGCGAACCTCGGTGCCGCGAACGGGGCGGCGGGTCCGGGGCTGCGTCCGTCCGTGCTCGACGAGCGCCGCCTCGCGGGCGACCGGCTCGTCATCGAGGTCTACTGCCCCGAGCAGCTCGACGCGTTCGACGCCTACGTCGACTCCCTCGACCTCGACCCCGGCCGCACGACCGAGCCGGGCAGCGACGCCACCGAGGGCGCCGAGGGCGCTCCGACCGAGGAGGACGCATGAGCCAGCAGGGCAGCGGAGCACGACCCGACGGCGCCGGTCACGTCGAGGAGGTGCGCGCCGCCGTACGGGACCTCGTGCCTCGCGCGCTCGACGACCTGCGCACGCTCGTCGCCATCCCGTCCGTCGCCGACGAGCGCCTCTTCCCGCGCGCCGAGTGCGAGCGCGCCGCGCAGTGGGTCGCCGACGCCTTCCGCGCCGAGGGGATCGACACACGCCTCGAGGTCACCCCGGACGGGTCGCAGGTCGTGCTCGGGCACCGCCCCGGCCCCGCCGGCGCGCCCACGGTCCTGCTCTACGCGCACTACGACGTGCAGCCGCCCCTCGACGACGCCGCGTGGACGACCCCGCCGTTCGAGCTCACCGAGCGCGACGGCCGGCTCTACGGCCGCGGTGCCGCCGACTGCAAGGGGAACATCGTCACGCAGCTCACCGCGCTCCGGGCCCTGCGAGCGCTCGGCGGCGAGGACTACCCCGTGGGGATCCGGCTCGTCGTCGAGGGCTCGGAGGAGCAGGGGACCGGCGGCCTCGACCAGTGGGTCGAGGTGAACCCGGGGGCGCTCGCGGCCGACGCGATGCTCATCCAGGACACGGGCAACGCCGAGCTCGGCCTGCCGACGCTCACCGTGACGCTGCGCGGCGCGGCGAACGTCGTCGTGCACGTCGAGGCGCTCGAGGGCGAGATCCACTCGGGCATGTTCGGCGGCGCGGCACCGGACGCGCTCGCCGCGCTCGTCGCGGTGCTCGCGAGCCTGCGTGACGAGCACGGCGACACGACCATCGACGGCGTGCCCGCCGCCGTCGGGCACGGGACGTGGGACGGCGTCGCGTACGACGAGGACCAGTTCCGTCACGACGCGGGCGTGCTCGACGGCGTCCGCCTCGTCGGGACGGGCAGCGTCGCCGACCGGCTCTGGGCGCGCCCCGTGGTGACGATCCTCGGGATCGACGCGCCGAGCGTCGTCGGGTCGGCCGCCGCGATCCAGCCCCGCGCCTCGGCGCGGCTCAACCTGCGCGTCCCGCCGGGCTCGGACGCCCAGGAGCTCCAGGACAGGCTGGTGGCGCACCTGGAGGTCCACGCCCCGTGGGGTGTCCGCGTGCGCGTGGAGCGCGACGCCGTCGGGCAGCCGTTCGCGGCCCGCACGCGCGGCCACGTGTTCGACACGCTCACGGCGGCGCTCGCGGACGCGTACGGGCGCGAGACGGTCACGGCGGGGCAGGGCGGGTCGATCCCGCTGTGCAACGTGCTGGCCGGGCAGTACCCGGACGCGGAGATCGTGCTGCTCGGCGTCGAGGAGCCCGCGTGCCTCATCCACGCGCCCAACGAGTCGGTCGCGCCGAGCGAGATCGAGAACCTCGCGGTGGGCGAGGCGCTGTTCCTCGCGCGGCTCGGCGAGGGCTGAGCCACCCGCACACCCCGAGATCGACCCGCCGGTCTCCAGATCGGCCCTCCGAGGGCCGATCTCGGCCGTACGGGTCGATCTCGCGGCTACCGCGGTGCGGGTGCCTCCTGGTCGAGCGCCCATCGGTAGGCGGGGAGCCCGAGCAGCTCGGCGTGCGTCCCGCGCGCGACGACCCGCGCCGGTGCGTCCGCGGTGTCCCCCGAGGTGGCCTCCGGGACACCGAGGAGCAGCACCTCGTCGACCGCCTCGAGCGCGCTCAGCCGGTGCGTCGCGAGGACCACGCCGCGTCGTGGCTCGCCCGCCGACCCGCCGTCCGGTCCGCGCGTCGTCGCGACGAGGTGCCGCACGAGCGCGTCCGCCCCGGCGGCGTCGAGGTGCTCGGCCGGCTCGTCGAGCAGCAGCAGCGGCGCCCGTGACAGCAGCGCGCGAGCGACGAGCAGACGACGGCGCTCGCCCCCGGACACGGTCGTGGCGTCCGGGCCGAGCAGCGTCTCGAGGCCGTCGGGAAGCGCCTCCAGCCAGGCGGCCAGCCCGACGTCGCGCAGTGCCGCCGCAGCGTCCTCCGGCGTCACGTCGCCCCGCGCGACGCGCAGGTTCTCGAGCACCGTCGTGTCGAACACGTGCCCGTCCTCCGCGACCAGCACGACGCCGCGCGCCGCGTCCTCGCGGGGGAGGGCGCTCGCCTCGGCGCCGTCGAGCGCCACCCGGCCCGCGAGCGCGGGGACGAGCCCCGCGGCGGTCGCGAGCAGCGTCGTCTTCCCGACGCCGGACGGACCGACGACCGCGACTGCGCGCCCGGGGCGCAGGTCGAGGTCCACGCCCTCCACGACGACGCGCGTCGTGCCCGGCCACCCGGCCGCGACGTCGTCGAGCACGAGCGACGCCTCCGCCGCACCGGGGGCTTCCGGGTCGCGGGCCGTCGCGGCCGCGCGCGGTGCCGACCCGTCGAGGAGCGCGACGACGCGTGCCGCCGCCTGGCGCGAGCGGTGGAGCTGGACGGCCGCGGCGGGCAGCGCGTTCGCGGCCTCGAACACGGCGAGCGGCGTGAGCACGATCACCGACAGCTCGACCGGGGCGAGCGTCCCGGCCGTGACGGCGGGGATGCCGAGCAGGAGCGACGCCAGCACGGCGAGCCCGACGGCGAGCGCCGCGATCCCGGCGGCGACCCCGGTGGGCCGGGCGCCGTCGTCGGTCACCCGGGCGAGGGCGCGGTCGGTCGCGCGCAGGTCGTCGAGGCGTGCGTCGAGGCGCCCGGACACGGCGAGCGGGCCGGACTGCTCGAGGATCTCGAGCGTCGTCGCGGTCATGGCCGCGCGCGTCGCGGCGCCCCGTGCCTCGACCTCGCGGGCCGAGCGGGCGGAGAGCCACGGCGCGACGACCGCGGCGAGGAGCAGGCACAGCGCGAGCGCGACGCCCGCAGCGGGCAGGAACGCCCCGACGAGCACCACGGACCCCACGGAGATCGCCAGCGCGACGCCCGCCGGGACGAGCGCGCGCACGACGACGTCGCCCACCGCGTCGACGTCGGAGCCGACCCGGGCCAGCAGGTCGCCGCGGCGCAGCCCGACGAGCGCACCCGGCGATCCCTCCGCCAGGGCGGTGTAGAGGTTCGCGCGCAGGGCCGCCATGCCGCGCAGCGCGACGTCGTGCGAGGCGAGGCGCTCGAGGTAGCGGAACACGCCGCGCGAGATGCCGAAGGCCCGCACGCCGACGACCGCGACGGACAGCGTCAGGACGGGCGGCATCTGCGAAGCACGCGCGATGAGCCACGCGGCGACGGCCGCGAGGCCGACGGCGCTCCCGAGCGAGAGCGTGCCGAGCACGACGGCCCACACGACGCGGCGCCAGCGCACGTCGAGCAGCCCGACGGCGCGCCACAGCGGGTCGGCGGCGAGGCGGTGGCGGGGGCCCGTCACGGGTGCCTCCTCTCGGCGTGTGCGTGTGCGTGTGCGGGTGCTGTGGGCGCGGCGAGCGCGGCCGCGCCGTCGGACCTGCCGTCTGCGGGAGCCGGCGGATCGTCGAGCGTCGTCGAGCGGACCCCGACGACGTCGTCCGCGGCGCGGACGAGCGAGGCACGGTGCGCGACGACGACGACGGTCCGGCCCTGGTCGCGGAACGCCCGCACGGCGTCGAGCACGACCTGCTCGCCGCGCGCGTCGAGGTGGGCCGTCGGCTCGTCGAGCACGACGAGCGGGACGCGCGCGGGGTCGCCGAGCAGGGCCGCGGCGAGCGCGACGCGCTGGCGCTGGCCCACGCTCAGCCCGACGCCGCCGCGCCCGACCTCGGCGTCCCAGCCGTCGGGCAGCGTCGCGAGCACGGCGTCGAGGCCGGCGGTGCGCGCGGCGCGGTCGAGGTCGGCGTCGGTCACGGGCAGGCCGCCCGCGACGACGTCGCGCAGCCGCCCTGGGGCGAGCACCGGGCGCTGGGGGAGCCAGGCCACCTGCGGCCAGAACGTCGCCGGGTCGACGTCGGCGAGGTCGAGCGGGTCGGCGCCCGGACCGGTCAGGACGACCGTACCCCGGTCGGGGTGGACGAGGCCGAGGAGGACGAGCGCCGTCGTCGTCTTGCCCGCCCCGCTCGGTCCGGTGAGGGCGACGACGCGGCCCGGCCCGCCGAGCCGGAGCGTCAGGTCGAGGCCGGCCGGGGCGAGCACGTCGCGGTCGCCCGCGCGGACGCTGACGCCGTGCAGGGCGAGCGTGGCTCCCGCGAGGGACGGGGCGGCCGCGGTCCCGGGCTCGGGCGCCTCCTCGTCGAGGACGGCGAACGCCTGCTCGGCGGCCGCGATGCCGTCGGTGGACGCGTGGAAGTGCAGCCCGACCTGGCGCAGCGGCAGGTACACCTCGGGCGCGAGCACGAGCACCGCGAGCGCGGGCTCGAGCTCCATGCCCCCGTGCACGAGGCGCAGGCCGACGCCCACCGCCACGACGGCGACGGACAGCGTCGTGAGGAGCTCGAGGACCATGCCGGAGAGGAACGCGATCCGCAGCGTGCCCATGGTCGCACGCCGGTTGGCCTCGCCGAGCGCCCGGACGCGCCGCTCGGGGCCCCGGGCCCGCCCGAACGCGAGGAGGGTGGGCAGCCCGGCGAGCAGGTCGAGCACCTGCGCGCCGAGCCGCTGCATGACGACGAGGCGCCGCTCCGACGTCCCCGCGGTGAGCCGCCCGACGAGGACCATGAAGAGCGGGACGAGCGGGATGGTCACGGCGACGATCACGGCCGAGACCCAGTCGAGGCCCAGCACGACGGCGAGCGTCGCGGGCGTCACGGTCGCGGCGAGCAGCAGCTGGGGCAGGTAGCGCACCATGTACGGCTCGAGGGCGTCGAGCCCGCGCGTCGCGAGCGTCGCGACCTCGGGACCGCGCCCGGACGCGAGCCAGCGCGGCCCGAGGGCCACGGCGTGCGTGACGACCTGCTCGCGCAGCTCGGCCACCGTGCGCGTCGCGGCGCGCAGCGCGAACCGCTCCTGCGCCCAGGACGTCGCTGCCCTGGCCGCGACGACCCCGGCGAGCAGCCCGACCCGCGCCCCGAGGTCGGCTAGGCCGGCCGTCCCCTGGATCGCCGGCGCGAGGACCGACGCGAGGACGACCGCCTGGGCGACGACCAGGGCTGCCGTGGCGAACCCCAGCACCGCCGTCAGGACGACGTACCCTCGCGCGGCCCGCGCGTGGCGCAGGAGCCGCGGGTCGAGCGGCTTCACGCGTCTCCCGACCCGCCGGCCCCGAGGTCGCGGCCCGCCGAGCCGCCCGACGACGCCCCGCCGAACGCCGCCTCGCGGACCTTCTTGAGCGAGAGACCGGCGGGCGCGGGGATGTCCTTGGTCGACAGACGGCGCCGGAACACCCAGTAGGTCCACGACTGGTAGGCGATGACGAGCGGGGTGAGGATCACCGCGACCCACGTCATCACGGTCAGCGTGTAGTCCGTGGACGACGCGTTGTGGATCGTCAGCGAGTTCGCCGGGTCGACGGCGGGCATCACGTCGGGGTACATCGACCCGAAGATCAGCACGACGGCGGCGACGATCGTCACCGCGGAGGCGGTGAACGCCCAGCCCTCGGCGCCCCGGCGGTTGGCGACGAGCGCCGCCACGAGGCCGCCCGCGGCGAGCACGACGGCGGCCCACGTCCACGGGACGGAGTAGGCGACCTGGGCCCACACGGCCCAGCCGCCCGCGAGCACGAGCGCCGCGACGCCGAAGACCGAGGCGTGCTGCCGGGCCCGGGCGCGGATCTCGCCGTCGGTCTTGAGCGCGACGAACACCGAGCCGTGCAGCAGGAACAGGCTCAGCGTGACGAGCCCGCCGAGGAGCGCGAACGGCGACAGGAGCGAGAAGAACCCGCCGACGAACTGGTGGTCGGCGTCGAGCTGCACGCCGCGCACGAGGTTGGCGAACGCGACGCCCCACAGCACGGCGGGCACCCACGACCCGACCTGGATTGCGACGTCGCAGCGCCGCGCCCAGCCCTCGTCGCGGATCTTGCCGCGGTACTCGAACGCCACGCCGCGCACGATGAGCGCGACGAGGATGAGCAGGAGCGGCAGGTAGAAGCCGGAGAAGAGGGTCGCGTACCACTCGGGGAACGCGGCGAACGTCGCGCCGCCCGCGGTGAGAAGCCAGACCTCGTTCCCGTCCCACACGGGGCCGATGGAGTTGATGAGGACGCGGCGTTCCTTCTCGCGGTGCTCCTTGTCACCGCGCGGGAGGATCGACAGCAGCATGCCGACCCCGAAGTCGAAGCCCTCGAGCACGAGGTAGCCGGTCCACAGGACCGCGATGAGCACGAACCAGACGACGGCGAGATCCACGGTGGTGTCCTCCTGAGATTCTGGACGGGTCCGGGCGCGTCAGTACGCGAAGGACAGGGGAGCGTGAGCAGAGTCGGCGGCGTCGTCATCGCCGTCCCGCGGCTCCTGCGCCTCGGGCGACTCGTCGTGCACGACGAGCGGGACGCCTTCGATCGCGTAGCGGCGCATCAGCGTGAACCAGACGCCGGCGAGCGCGCCGTACAGGAGCGTGAAGACGATCATCGACGTCAGGACGACGCCGGGGCTCACCACGGTGGACACGCCCCGCTCGGTGAGCAGGCGGATCTGGTCGATGCCCGTGGGGTTCGGGGCGACGACCCAGGGCTGGCGGCCCATCTCCGTGAAGATCCAGCCGAACGAGTTCGCGAGGAACGGCATGGGGATGGCGACGAGGCCGACGCGCGCGAACCACACGTTGTCGGTGACGCGGCCCTTGCGGGTGAGCCACAGCGCCATGAGCGCGAGGAGCACGGAGCCGGCGGCCATGCCGATCATGAGCCGGAAGGACCAGTAGGTCATTGCGAGGTTCGGCGTGTACGTGACCGGGTCGCCGGCGGCGGTGACGTCGCCGTAGCGCTCGGTCATCTGCTCCTGGACGTCCTCGACGCCGGGCAGGTAGGACTCGGGACCGGAGAAGTGGCCGGTGCCGAGGTACGACGCGAGACCGGGGATCTCGATGAGGTGCGTGACGTTCTCGCACGAGTTCGACAGGTCGCCGATCGTGAGGATGGAGAACGCGGCGCCCTCCTGCCCCTGGCAGAGCGCCTCGGCCGAGGACATCTTGCCGGGCTGCTGCTCGTACATGATCTTGCCCTGGATGTCGCCGGAGACGGCGACCCCGAGCCCGCCGACCAGCATGGCGATGACGCCGAGGGTGACGGCCGGGCGGTAGACGTCCCGCGCGAGCTCGACGTTCTCCGCCTTCTTGGTGCGGACCAGCCGGACCATCCACCACGCGGCGATGCCGGTGACGAACGTGCCCGCGGTGAGGAAGGTCGCCGTGATCTGGTGCGGGAACGCGGCCCAGAGGGTGTTGTTCGTGAGGACGGCGCCGATGTCGTTCATCTCGGCGCGCCCGGTCTCGGGGTTGAAGATCGCGCCGACCGGGTGCTGCATCCACGAGTTCGCGGCGAGGATGAAGAACGCGGAGAGGTTGGTCGCGATCGCCACGGCCCAGATGCACGCGAGGTGCACCTTCTTGTTGAGGCGGTCCCACCCGAAGATCCACAGGCCGAGGAACGTCGACTCGATGAAGAACGCGGCGAGCGCCTCCATCGCGAGCGGCGCGCCGAACACGTCGCCGACGAAGCGCGAGTACTCGCTCCAGTTCATGCCGAACTGGAACTCCTGCACGATGCCGGTGACGACGCCGAGGGCGAAGTTGATGAGCAGGAGCTTGCCGAAGAACTTGGTCAGGCGCAGCCACCGCTCGTTGCCGGTGCGCACCCAGGCCGTCTGCATGATCGCGACGAGCGGCGCCAGCCCGATCGTCAGCGGGACGAAGATGAAGTGGTAGACGGTCGTGATGGCGAACTGCCACCGGGCGAGATCCAGGGCTTCCACGTGCGCTCCTCGGGGGGCCGACGGGGTCGGCGGGCTTCAGGGGGAGGTGCTGGGCGAGGCACCGGTCGCGGCGGTCCGGGGAGGGCCGCCGCAGGTCGGCGCTGGTCCCAATCTGCCCCATCGACGGGCCGGGAGATGACGCGAAGTACTGAAAACACGCCGCTTGTGACTATGTTCACAAGCGTGCGGGACCATGGTCCCGACCGGGCGGGACCCGTGGCCCGGTCGGCGGTGCGTGTCGCCGAGGTTCGTTCGCGCCCCTGTGCGATACTGGGCGGAGCCGGGTGGGCACCGCATCGCCCTCCCGACGAGCACGAGATCGCGGCACCAGCGGACCGCGGCAGTCGGAGCGCCGACCGGGGCGAAGGGCCCGGTGGCAGGCGCCCGCGCCGCGCACGCGGACCGCGGCCGTGGCCGACGACTTCCGTCGCCGGACGACGCGCTCCGGTGCGCTCGTCACGAGCGACGACCGACCGCCCCGAGGGGCCGCACGGTGCGGGGCGGTCCCTGTGGCAGCAGGAGCACGACGCGTGACGCTCGACAGCACCTCCGACAGCACCCCCTCAGAGTCGACGGCGGACGCCGCCGCGACCCAGGACCGGGCCGAGAGCCCGACCACCACCGGGCGCAAGCCCGCCCGCCGCCGCGCGACGCGCAGCGCGGCCCCACCCCAGACGCCGGCCGTGCCGGACGAGGGCGCGACCGTCCCCGCCGAGACCCCCGCGGCGCCCGCCGACGCGGCTCCCGCGGCCGACGTGCCCCCCGGTCCCGAGGCGGCCGAGAAGAAGCCCGCGCGCCGTTCGCGCCGCGCGACCCGGACGACGTCCGCGCCCGTCGAGCCCGCCGCGGACGCGGCCGAGGCCCCCGCGGCGACCGCCGCTGACGCAGCGGTGCCCGCAGACGCAGTGGTGCCCGCAGACGCAGCCGTGGCCGCAGACGCAGCCGTGGCCACCGACGCCGCGTCCTCCGGTGCCGAGACCGCGCCGGGGACGACCGCGCCGAAGGGCCGCGCGCGCACCGCGCGCCGCGCCCAGGGCGGCGCCAAGAAGGCCGCCCCGGCTCCCGCCGACGCCCCGCTCGACGTGCTCTCCGAGTTCGGGCTGAGCGCGCCGCCCGCCGTGGAGCCGGCAGCGCCCGCGACGACCGGCCCGGACGCGGACGTGCTGCTCGGCGCCCCCGACGCGCCGCGCAAGGCCAAGCGCACCCGGACGACGCGCAAGACGGCCCCGGCGGACGCCGCGCCCGAGGCCCCCGCCGCGCCCGGGGCCCCCGCCGCGCCCGAGGCCCCCGCCGCGCCCGAGGCGTCCGCGGTGGAGCCCGCCGGGCCGACCGAGCCCGCGCAGGCCGTGTCCGAGGCCCCCGCGGAGAAGAAGCCCGCGCGCCGCTCGCGCCGCGCGACCTCTGCGGCCGGCGCCCCGACCACGAAGACCCCGACCACGAAGACCCCGACCGCGACGGTCGCTGACGCACAGGCTCCGGTCACGACGGCCGACGACGCCGCGCCCGCCGTCGCCGAGGCCACCGCGCCGCCCGTCGAGCCGGACGCGCCGGCCACCGAGGAGACGCCCAAGAAGCCCGCGCGCCGCTCGCGCCGCGCCACCTCGAAGGCCGCCCCCGCCGAGGCCGCGCCCGAGCCGCAGCAGGCGGCGGGGACGACGTCGGTCGACGCTCCGGCACCCGCGGCCGCAGCGGAGGCGCCCGTCTCGCCCGCCGCCACCGGCGCGGGCACGAGCACGCCGCGGCTCGCGACGACCGCTCTGCTCTTCCAGGCGCCCGACCCCGCGGCCGCGCCGCGTCGTCCGCGCCGGGCCCAGAGCCCGGCGGGTCCGCCGCGCCATGTCGAGCCGACCCCCGTGGCCGAGACGGCCCCTGTCGCGGCCGAGCCGCGCGAGCGGGCCCCGAAGGAGTCCGCCGCCGCCCCGGTGGCGGCGGAGCGCACGGAGGACGTGACGGTCGAGGTCGCCCTCACGGGCGAGGACGCCGCCGCCGTCGAGGAGATCGAGGCCATCGAGTCGGAGCTCGTCGCCGAGGGGATCGAGCTCCCCGACGACGCGTTCGGGCCGGAGGACTTCGCCGACCTGGACGAGGCCGAGCCCGACGCCACCGAGGACCAGGCCGCGTCCGACGACGCGGAGTCCGGTCCCCGCCGTCGTCGTCGCCGCGGTGGCCGCGGTCGTCGCGGTCGCCCGGACACCGGTCGCGAGCAGGACGAGAACGACGAGGCCCCCGCCGAGGGCGACGAGCCGGCCGACTCCGGCGCGGCCGCCGAGGCCGACGAGCCCGAGCACGAGGCGGCCGACGCCGAGCCCGGCGAGGACGAGGCGGGCGGCAGCCGTCGTCGGCGTCGCCGCCGCCGCGGTGGGCGGGGCGAGAGCGGCGAGAGCTCCTCGACCCGTTCGCGGCCGCGCGAGCGCAGCCTGGCCGACGAGGTCACGGCGCTCAAGGGCTCGACGCGCCTCGAGGCGAAGCGCCAGCGTCGCCGCGAGGGGCGCGACGCCGGTCGCCGCCGCCAGATCATCACGGAGGCGGAGTTCCTCGCGCGCCGCGAGTCGGTCGAGCGGTCGATGGTCGTGCGCGAGCGCGCGGGCCGCACGCAGATCGCGGTGCTCGAGGACGGCGTGCTCGTCGAGCACTACGTCTCCCAGCAGTCGCAGGCGTCCATGGCGGGCAACGTCTACCTGGGCCGGGTCCAGAACGTGCTGCCGAGCATGGAGGCCGCGTTCATCGACGTCGGCAAGGGCCGCAACGCCGTGCTCTACGCGGGCGAGGTGAACTGGGACGCGGCCGGGCTCGAGGGCCAGCCGCGACGCATCGAGCAGGCGCTCAAGTCGGGCGACTCGGTGCTCGTCCAGGTGACCAAGGACCCGATCGGGCACAAGGGCGCGCGTCTCACGTCGCAGATCACGCTCGCGGGCCGGTACCTCGTGTTCGTGCCCGGCGGCGGCATGACGGGCATCAGCCGCAAGCTCCCGGACACCGAGCGCAACCGCCTCAAGAAGATCCTCAAGGAGGTCGTGCCCGACGGCGCGGGCGTCATCGTGCGCACCGCCGCCGAGGGTGCGAGCGAGGAGGAGCTGCGCGCGGACGTCGAGCGCCTGCGCGGCCAGTGGGAGGCCATCGAGAAGAAGTCGAAGAGCGCGTCGGCACCCGCCCTGCTCCAGGGCGAGCCGGACCTCGCGATCCGCGTGGTGCGCGACATCTTCAACGACGACTTCAGCTCGCTCGTCGTCGAGGGCGACGGGGCGTGGTCGGAGATCTCCTCGTACGTCGAGGAGCTCGCGCCGGACCTGCGCGAGCGCGTCTCGAAGTGGACGGGCACGCAGGACGTCTTCACGGTGCACCGTGTCGACGAGCAGCTCGCGAAGGGCATGGACCGCAAGGTCTGGCTGCCCTCGGGCGGTTCGCTCGTCATCGACCGCACCGAGGCGATGACGGTCGTCGACGTCAACACCGGCAAGTTCACCGGCTCGGGCGGCACGCTCGAGGAGACCGTGACGCGCAACAACCTGGAGGCGGCCGAGGAGATCGTCCGCCAGCTCCGCCTGCGCGACATCGGCGGCATCATCGTCATCGACTTCATCGACATGGTGCTCGAGTCCAACCGCGACCTCGTGCTGCGTCGCCTCGTCGAGTGCCTCGGCCGCGACCGCACCAAGCACCAGGTCGCCGAGGTCACGTCGCTCGGCCTCGTGCAGATGACGCGCAAGCGCGTGGGCCAGGGCCTCGTCGAGGCGTTCAGCGAGACGTGCGAGCACTGCCACGGTCGCGGGTTCATCGTGCACACCGACCCGATCGAGAAGTCGGGCGGCAACGCTCGCGGGGGTCACGACCACGGCAGCGGCAGCGGCACGGGCAGCAGCCCCGCCGTCGAGGAGCCGGCCGAGGCCGGTCGCTCCCGGTCGCGCCGCAAGCGGGGGTCGGGCTCCGGCGCCGCGGCGGCCAAGGACACCGCGATCACGCTCCCGCAGGCGGCCGTCCCGGTGCTGCCGGAGGTCACCTCCGAGGCGCGTGCGGCCGTGAAGGCCACGCTCGCGACGATCGCCGCGGCCGCGGCGCACGCCCACGAGCACGACCACGACGGCGCGGACCCCGCGCCGGCCCCCGGCGACGACGCGCACGCGGAGCCCGGCGAGGAGTGACGGGGGCAGCACCCGGCGGCGTGCCGCTGTACGCCGCCGGGGCCCGCTCCCGCCTGCGCGGGTGGCGCGCGGAGGACCTCGCCGCGTACCGCGCGTGGCTGCGCCCGGAGCACGAGTGGCACCGGTGGGACGGGCCGTACTACCCCGTGCCCGACGACGCCGCGTCCGACGCGGCGGTCGCGCGCCTCGCGCACGCCGCCGCCGCGCAGGCAGCCCGCCCGGGCGGTCTGGACGGCGACGGCCTCCCGCCCCGGCGCGTCGTCGTCGCCGACGAGGAGGACCGGCTCGTCGGGACGTGCTCCTGGTACTGGGAGTCGGCGGAGACGCAGTGGGCGCGCGTGGGCATCGGCCTCTACGACCCCGCGGTGCGCGGCCGCGGCCTGGGCCGCGACGCGCTCGGCGCGTGGATCACCTACCTGTTCTCGGTGACGGACTGGGTCCGCCTCGACCTCGCCACGTGGTCCGGGAACGCCGCGATGCTCGGCGCCGGCCGGGCGCTCGGCCTCGTCGAGGAGGGCCGCTTCCGCGACGCGCGCGTCGTCGACGGCGTGCGGTACGACGCCGTCGTCCTGGGCGTCCTGCGCCGGGAGTGGGCCGCCCGGGCCTGACCGGCTCGTGACCGGCTCGTGACCGGCTCCGCGGCGTCTTCGTCCCCGTCACCTGCACCTGGCATCATGCCGCCATGGGTTACGACCTCTCGGGCCGCCTCGTCGTCGGCGTCGCCTCCTCCGCACTGTTCGACCTCACCGAGTCCGACCGCGTGTTCCGCACGCAGGGGGAGGCGGCGTACCGCGACTTCCAGGAGCGTCACCGCGACGACGCGCTGGCCCCGGGCGTCGCCTTCGGGTTCGTGCGCCGCCTGCTCGCGCTGAACGACCTGGCGCCGGCGGCGGACGACCCGCTCGTCGAGGTCATCGTCATGTCGCGCAACTCGCCGGAGACGGGCCTGCGGGTCATGCGCTCGATCCGGCACCACGACCTCGACATCACGCGCGCCGTCTTCCGCCAGGGCCGCAGCCCGCACGAGTTCATCCGCCCGCTGCACGTCGACCTGTTCCTCTCGGCCGACGAGCGCTCCGTGCGCGACGCGGTCGACCTCGGCCTCCCGGCGGGGTACGTGCTGGACCCGACGTTCGCGGACGAGGCGGGCGACGAGCTGCGCATCGCGTTCGACTTCGACGGCGTCCTCGCGGACGACTCGTCCGAGCGCCACTTCCAGGACGGGGGCCTCGCCTCGTTCCGCGAGCACGAGGAGCTCAACGCCGACGTCCCGCTGGGGCGCGGCCCGCTGCGCGAGCTCCTCGTCGGCATCCACCGCGTCCAGGTCGTCGAGCGCGAGCGGCACGCGGCCGACGCGTCGTACCAGCCGCGCGTGCACGTCTCGCTCGTCACGGCGCGCTCGGCCCCGGCCCACGAGCGCGCGGTCGCGACGCTGTCCTCCTGGGGCGTGACCGTCGACGACGCGTTCTTCCTGGGCGGCGTGGACAAGGACGGCGTGCTCGAGGTGCTGCGCCCGCACATCTTCTTCGACGACCAGCGCGCCGTCGTCGAGGCGGCGCGACGCGTCGCCCCGTCGGTCCACGTGCCCTACGGCGAGCTCAACCGCGGCATCCTGCCCGCCGACCCGGCGCCCGGTGCCCGTCGCACCCGGCCGGCCGACGTCGTCCCGCCCGCGCCCGCGCGGCGCGAGACCGCGAGCCCGCCGGCTCCCGCCGCGTCCGCGGGGGAGCGCGACGCCGAGGACGAGCCGGCACGGGAGCAGGCCCAGGAGCGGGCCCAGGAGCGGCCCCCGTCGCCGACCCAGGAGCCGGCACGCCCCGCGGGCACCGGCACGCGCGAGCTCCCGCTCGTGCGCTCCGTCCCGGGCGTCGGCGGGGCGGGCCTCGCCGGGATCGCCGCGGGCGCCGCGGTCGCGCCGGTCGCGGAGCCGGCGCGCGAGGCCGAGCGACGTGACGCGGCCCCCGCCCCGGTGGCCCCTGCCGCCCCGGCGGACGCCGGAGACGCCGCGCCCCCGGCGGTGACGAGCGCGGAGCCTGCGGGCCGTGCCTCGGACGCGGAGACCCCCGGGTCCACCGAGACCACGCTCCTCAGCCGTCGCGACGTCGCCCGCCCGGGCGCGCCCGACCGCGTCTCGGTGCTCGGCCCGGCGGGGGAGCCCAAGCCGCTCCCCGTCCGTCCGTCGTCGAACGGGTCGGCCCGGCACCGCTGACCGGCGGGCGCCGGCCCGCGTCGCGCGGTGCCGGCGTCGGGATGGTTCACTGCTCGCATGAGCGGCGCCGCGCGACTCCCCGCCGCCTCGCCCCGCGCGGGCGGGCGGGTCGAGGTGGTGTGCGGCCCGATGTTCGCGGGCAAGACCGAGGAGCTGCTCCGTCGGGTCCGCCGCGCCGAGGTCGCGGGGCGACGGGTCGAGGTGGTCGGCCACGTCCTCGACACCCGGCGCGGGACGGGCACGGTGAGCTCGCACTCCGGTCTGGCGATCCCGTCGCGGACGGCCCGCGACGCGGCCGACCTCGCGCGCCTGGTGCACGACGGCGGCCCGCTCGACCTCGTCGCGGTCGACGAGGCCCACTTCTTCGGGCCCGACCTGGTCGACGTCGTGCAGCGCCTCGCCGACGACGGGCTCGTGGTCGTCGTCGCCGGTCTCGACGTGACGTTCGACGCACGCCCGTTCGAGCCGCTGCCCACGCTCGCGGCGCTGGCCGAGCGCGTCGACAAGCTCACCGCGGTGTGCGCGGTGTGCGGCGAGGACGCGGCGTTCCACGTGCGGGTGGCTCCGGAGGCGATGGCGGCGGGCGACGGACCCCGGGACCCGCTGGTCCCCGTCGCCGCCCACGTCGGCGGCGCGGAGAGCTACGAGGCCCGCTGTCGCGCGCACCTGCCGGCGGCCCCGTGGCGCGCTCAGCCGGGCGGGTCCTCGACGAGCGGGACGAACGAGTAGGAGCCGTGCTCGCTGAGCCGGACGCCGCCGGGCTCCCCGGACGGGCCGGACGCGCCAGGAGTGCCGGGCTCGACCTCGACGAGCACCATCGTGTGCCGGACCGGGACGACCATCCGGCCATCCGGCGCGAGCTGCTCCACGAGCACCTGGGGGAGCGCGTCGGCCGCAGCGGACACCAGGATCCGGTCGTAGCGCTGGCCCGGCGTGCCGAGGGTGCCGCGCGACGCCGTCACGATGCGGGCCCACGGGGTGCGCGTCGACGCGAGGTTCGTCGCGCCCCACGCGGCGAGGTCGGGGTCGCGCTCGACGCCCAGCACGTGTCCGGTGGGCCCCACGAGGACGGCGAGCAGCGCTGTCGTCCACCCGGAGCCGGACCCGACGTCGAGCACCCGCGCCCCGGGCGCGACGTCGAGCAGCCGCAGCATCGCCGCGACGGTTGAGGGCTGCGAGTTCGTCTGGCCGTGCCCGATGGCGAGCGGGCGGTCCTGGCCCGCCCAGCGCCGCTGCGCGCGGGGGAGGAACGCGCGGCGGTCGACGGCGCGCATCGCGGCGGCGACGGCGTCGTCGTGCCCGCGACGGCGGGTGCCGTCGGGCGGGCGTGCCGGGCGCATGCGACCACCTCCACCGCCAGCGTAGGCACGGCCGCGCGCCGCCCGCCCTCCGTCGTGGCGGTCGCGACGCGGGACGACGTCCCACGCGCGAGGCCGTCCCGGTGGCGAGGGTCCGCACGCGGCGGGATGCTCGACGGGTGCGCGGGCGCGTCGGTGCGCCCGCCCCGGACGGGGGAGCCCGGCATGAGCGGCACGGTGGCACGGATCACGCACATCAGCGCGCGGTCGGACACGAGCTTCGAGGACGCCGTGAGGATCGGCGTCGAGCGCGCGGCGAGCACGCTGCGCAACGTCTCGGGCGCGTGGGTCAAGGAGCAGAAGGTCGACATCGTCGACGGGCGCATCACGACCTGGCAGGTCGTCCTCGAGGTCACGTTCGTCCTCGAGTGAGACGGCGGTCGGCAGGCCGCGGGACGGGGCCGTCGCGCGCGGGGATCGTGCGCGCGGTCGCCGCCCGCGCCATTTGACCTGCCCAGCCGATTTCCGTACTCTTGAACGTCGGCGCGCCCAGGCGTGCCGGTCCCGTGTGCCCACGGACGACTCGCACTCGCACGCCGCGGCGTGGCCGGAGTCTCCAAGACGAACTCGCCGTGACGAGCACGCCAAGACTAAGAGAGATGAGCAGCAACGTGGTGTACGCGATCGTCAAGGCCGGTGGCCGTCAGGAGAAGGTTTCCGTCGGCGACATCGTCGTGGTGGACCGGGTGTCCGCCAAGGTCGGTGAGTCCCTCGAGCTGCCCGCTCTCCTGCTGGTGGACGGGGAGAAGGTGACCACCGACGCGGCGAAGCTCGCGAAGGTCAAGGTCACCGCCGAGGTCGTGCGGGACGAGAAGGGTCCGAAGATCACGATCCTGCGGTACAAGAACAAGACCGGTTACCGCCGTCGTCAGGGTCACCGTCAGCAGCTGACCCGCCTCAAGGTCACCGGCATCAAGTGACCTCGCCCGGCGCGAGGTAGCGGCCACGGGCCGCCCCGCGCCGACCGGCACCCTCCCTCAGCAACCAGCACGAAAGCAGGTTCGTCATGGCACACAAGAAGGGCGCGAGCTCCTCGCGCAACGGTCGCGACTCCAACGCCCAGCGCCTCGGCGTGAAGCGCTTCGGCGGTCAGGTCGTCAAGTCGGGCGAGATCATCGTCCGCCAGCGCGGCACGCACTTCCACCCCGGTGAGAACGTCGGCCGCGGCAAGGACGACACGCTGTTCGCCCTGGCCGCCGGTGCGGTCCAGTTCGGCACGCGTCGTGGCCGCAAGGTCATCGACATCGTCGCCGTCGAGGGCTGAGCGACAGCCACAGGCTTCGAGCAGGAGGGGCGCACCGACGCGGTGCGCCCCTCCTGCTGTTTCTCGCACACCCACCTCTGAGAGGATCGTTCCATGGCCAGCTTCGTCGACCGTGTCGTCCTGCACGTCTCCGGCGGCAACGGCGGGAACGGGTGCGCCTCGGTCCGCCGCGAGAAGTTCAAGCCGCTCGCGGGCCCCGACGGCGGCAACGGCGGGGACGGCGGGACCGTGCGCCTCGTCGTCGACGCGCAGACCACCACGCTGCTGGAGTACCACCACTCGCCGCACCGGCACGCGACGTCGGGCACCCAGGGCATGGGCGACGACCGCGACGGCGCGAACGGCGAGGACCTCGTCCTGCGCGTGCCGGACGGCACCGTGGTCAAGACGGCGGACGGCGCCGTCCTCGCCGACCTCGTGGGCGACGGCGCGGAGTACGTCGTCGCCGAGGGCGGTCGCGGCGGGCTCGGCAACGCCGCGCTGTCGTCGCCGCGCCGCAAGGCACCCGGCTTCGCGCTGCTGGGGGAGCCGGGCGAGGAGCGGGACGTCGTCCTCGAGCTGAAGACGATCGCCGACGTCGCGCTCGTCGGGTACCCGAGCGCCGGCAAGTCGTCGCTCGTCGCCGCGATCTCGGCCGCGCGGCCCAAGATCGCCGACTACCCGTTCACGACGCTCGTGCCGAACCTCGGCGTCGTGCAGGCGGGCTCCGCCCGGTTCACCGTCGCGGACGTCCCGGGCCTCATCCCGGGCGCGAGCGAGGGCAAGGGCCTCGGGCTCGAGTTCCTGCGCCACATCGAGCGCACCGCCGTGATCGTGCACGTCCTGGACTGCGCGACGCTCGAGCCGGGTCGCGACCCGATCAGCGACCTCGACGTCATCGAGGCGGAGCTCGCCGCCTACGCGCAGGACCTCGACATCGAGGGCGGCCGCGTGCCGCTCACCGAGCGACCGCGGCTCGTCGTGCTCAACAAGATCGACGTGCCCGAGGCGCGCGAGCTGGCCGACCTCGTCAAGCCCGACCTCGAGGCGCGCGGCCTGCGCGTGTTCGAGATCTCGACGGCCAGCCACGAGGGCCTGCGCCCGCTGACCTACGCGCTCGCCGAGCTCGTCGAGAAGGCCCGCGCCGAGGCGCCCGCGCCCGAGCCGACGCGCGTCGTGCTGCGGCCCCGGGCCGTCGACGAGGCCGGGTTCACGGTCACGCGCAAGGGCGGTGCCACGGACTACTGGTTCGAGGTGCGTGGCGCCAAGCCCGAGCGCTGGGTGCGCCAGACGGACTTCAGCAACGACGAGGCCGTCGGCTACCTCGCCGACCGCCTCGCCCGCCTGGGCGTGGAGGAGAAGCTCTTCGCCGCCGGGGCGGTCGGGGGCGACGAGGTGCGCATCGGCACCGACGCCAACGCCGTCGTGTTCGACTGGGAGCCGACGCTCATGACCGGCTCCGAGCTGCTCGGCGGCCCGCGCGGCTCCGACAACCGCCTCGACGAGCGCCTGCGCCCGACGCGCTCGGAGAAGCGTCGCGAGCACCACGAGCGCATGGACGCCAAGGCCGAGGCGCGTCGCGAGCTGTGGACCGAGCGCGAGGCCGGCACCTGGACGGACCCCGACGCCGACTGACGCGGGTCTGCTGTGGGCATGGAATGGGCCCGGTCCCCCGGAGGAGACCGGGCCCATTCCATGCCCACAACCGGTCCGGGGCGTCCTGGTCCGTGAAATCCTGCGCGCCCGCGACCGTCCGGCGGCGATGATGGGACGCGTGAACGCGCTGTCCTCCCGCTCCGAGATCGCCTCCGCCCACCGCGTGGTGGTGAAGATCGGCTCGTCCTCGCTCACCGGCGCGGACGGTCACCTCGACCTCACGGCCCTGCGGGCGCTCGTCGACGTCCTCGCGGCGCGGCGCGCGGCGGGCGGCCAGGTCGTCCTCGTCACGTCCGGCGCGATCGCCGCCGGCATCGGGCCCCTGGGGCTCGCGAGCCGGCCGCGCGACCTCGCGACGGCGCAGGCGACCGCCTCGGTCGGCCAGGGCATGCTCGTCGCCCGCTACACCGAGGCGTTCGCGGGGCACGGGCTGCGCGTCGGCCAGGTGCTGCTCACCGCGGAGGACACCGTGCGCCGCGGGCACTACCGCAACGCCCAGCGCTCGCTCGAGCGGCTGCTGGACCTCGGCGTCGTGCCCATCGTCAACGAGAACGACGCCGTCGCGACCGACGAGATCCGGTTCGGCGACAACGACCGCCTCGCCGCGCTCGTCTCCCACCTCGTGCGGGCCGACGCGATGGTGCTGCTCACCGACGTCGACGGCCTGTACGACGGCCCGCCGTCGCGCCCCGGCACGCGCCGGATCGCCGAGGTGCGCTCGGCGGCCGACATCGAGGGCGTCGAGGTCACGGGCCGGGGGAGCGCGGTCGGGACGGGCGGCATGCTCACCAAGCTCGAGTCCGTCTCCATCGCGACCGGCACCGGCATCCCCGTGGTGCTGACCCAGGCGCAGAACGCCGCCGCCGCGCTCGCGGGCGACGCCGTCGGGACGTGGTTCGCCGCGACCGGCAAGCGGACGACGCGCAGGCGCCTCTGGCTCGCGCACGCCGCGCGCACGCGCGGCCGGCTGGTGCTCGACGACGGCGCGGTGAAGGCCGTGCAGGGCGGGCGCGCGTCGCTCCTGCCCGCGGGGATCACGGCCGTCGAGGGGGAGTTCGACGCCGGGGACCCGGTCGAGCTCGTGTCGCCGGACGGGCGCGTGGTCGCCCGCGGCCTCGTCGCGTTCGAGTCCCGCGACATCCCGGACCTCCTCGGCCGGTCGACGGGCGAGCTGCGGGCCGAGCTGGGCGAGGGCTACGACCGCGAGGTCGTGCACCGCGACGACCTCGTCCTGGTGCGCAAGCGGGCCCGCTGACCGGCCGTCGGACGGCGCCCCCGGCGCGAGGCCGACCGACGTAGGCTCGGTCCATGACCACCACCGAGGACGCGCCCGTCGTCGCGGGCGCCACCGAGCCCCAGCCCGCCGGTCCGGCCGCAGCCGGCACCGGGACCGACGTCGCGACCGCCGTCGAGGACGTCGCGCGCCGCGCCAAGGTCGCCTCGCGCACGCTGGCCACCGCCACGCGCGCGACCAAGGACGCCGCCCTCCTCGCGCTCGCCGACGCGCTCGTCGCGGCGACCGACGAGATCGTGGCCGCGAACGCCGTCGACCTCGCGCGCGAGCGCGCGAACGGCATGAGCGAGGGCCTGCTCGACCGGCTCGCGCTCGACGGCCCGCGCATCGTCGCGATCGCCGACGCGCTGCGGGCGCTCGCCGGCCTGCCGGACCCGGTGGGGGAGGTCGTGCGCGGCTCGACGCTGCCGAACGGGCTGCGCCTGCGCCAGCTGCGCGTGCCCATGGGCGTGGTCGGCATGATCTACGAGGCGCGGCCGAACGTGACGGTCGACGCCGCGGGGCTCGCGCTGAAGAGCGGCAACGCCGTGATCCTGCGCGGCGGGTCCGCGGCCGCGAGCTCGAACGAGGTGATCGTGGGCGTGCTCGCCCGCGCTCTCGAGGCGCAGGGGCTGCCCGGCGACCTCGTGCAGTCGATCGACCGCCACGGGCGTCCGGGCGCCGTCGCGCTCATGCACGCGCGCGGGCTCGTCGACGTGCTGGTGCCGCGCGGCGGGGCCGACCTCATCCGCACGGTGGTGCGCGAGTCGACCGTGCCCGTCATCGAGACCGGCGTCGGCAACGTCCACGTGTACGTGGACGCGAGCGCCGACCGGGCCATGGCGCTCGAGATCCTGCTCAACGCCAAGACCCAGCGCGTGGGCGTGTGCAACGCCGCCGAGACCCTCCTGGTCCACGCGGACGCCGCACCCGACTTCCTGCCCGCCGCACTCGCCGCGCTCACCGCGGCGGGCGTCGTGGTGCACGGCGACGACCGCACGGCCAGCCTCGCGCCCGAGGGCACCGAGGTGCTCGCGGCCACCGACGAGGACTGGGCGACCGAGTACCTCGCGCCGGAGATCGCCGTGCGCGTGGTCGACGACCTCGACGCCGCGATCGAGCACGTCCGCACGTGGACGTCCGGGCACACCGAGGCGATCGTCACGCGCGACCTCGCGTCCTCGGAGCGGTTCGTCGCGGAGCTCGACTCCGCCGCCATCATGGTCAACGCCTCGACGCGCTTCACCGACGGCGGCCAGTTCGGCCTCGGCGCGGAGATCGGCATCTCGACGCAGAAGCTCCACGCGCGCGGTCCTATGGGCCTGGCCGAGCTCACGACGACGAAATGGGTCGTGCACGGCGACGGTCACGTTCGTCCGTGACGAGCGGTTCGTCGGGAAGTACCTGATACCTACCGGACCGGGCCGCCGGGCGGTCGTGAGAGACTGGTCGGCGACCGGAGCCCGTCCGGTCCGCCGTCGGGCCGGTCCCGGCGGGCGTACCGTTCCACCGCACCACCCCGGACCGCGGCACGACACCGTCCGCCCCGGGGACGACCTTCGAGGAGGACGTCGTGATCTCTGCCGTCGTGCTGGCCGCCGAGGAAGGCGCCGAGGCCGCGTCGCACCTGCCCATCCCGCCGCTCGTCTACGGGCTGCTCGGGTTCGGCGGGCTCGTGGCCCTGCTGCTCGTGACCTACGCGTTCCGCAGCGTCGGCACGCGGCACTGACCGGTAGCGAACGACGGAAGCGCCCGCGACCGATGACGTCCCGATGAGCCCGCGCCGTCCCCGCCTGGGGGTGATGGGTGGCACGTTCGACCCCATCCACCACGGCCACCTCGTCGCGGCGAGCGAGGCCGCGGCGCGGTTCGATCTCGACGAGGTCGTGTTCGTCCCCACGGGCAAGCCGTCGTTCAAGCAGCACCAGAGCGTCAGCCCGGCCGAGCACCGGTACCTCATGACGGTCATCGCGACCGCCTCGAACCCGCGGTTCACGGTGAGCCGGGTCGACGTCGACCGGCCGGGACTGACCTACACGGTCGACACGCTGCGCGACCTGCGGGCCGCGCGACCGGACGCAGAGCTGTTCTTCATCACGGGTGCGGACGCGATCGAGCAGATCCTGACCTGGAAGGATGCCGACGAGCTGTGGAAGATGGCACACTTCGTGGCTGTCTCCCGCCCGGGCCACAGCCTGAGCGTCGAGGGTCTGCCGCCGGGCGTGGTCACCACGCTCGAGGTCCCGGCCCTCGCCATCTCGTCGACGGACTGCCGTCGGCGTGCGGAGGCGGGCCAGCCGGTGTGGTACCTGGTTCCGGACGGCGTGGTCCAGTACATCGCCAAGCACGGTTTGTATCGAGGTCAGCACGATGAGTGACAACGGCAGCAACATGCAGCCCGTCCGCCCCCTCACGCGGCGCGAGATGCGCGAGCGCGAGCAGGCGGCCGCGGCCGAGCGGTCCGCGCAGCCCGGCACGCCTCCACCCGCCCCGGCGCCCGGCGCCGGCGGGTGGCAGCAGCCTGCCCCGGCGCGGCCCGCCGCTCCGGCGACACCGCCGCCGTCGCGCCGCACCCTGCGCGAGACGACCGGCCCGACGGACTACCCGTCGCAGCCGTCCGTCGTCCGTCCTCCGGCCGCCTCGGGCGGCATGCGGGGCCTCGACGAGACGGGCCGCCTCACCCCGGTCCAGGAGACCGCGGAGCGGGTCGCGATCCGCCCGCCGGCCCCGACGCCCGTGGTGCCGACGCGCACGAGCTCCCGCCCGCCCGCGGGCACGCCGCGACCCGCCGTGCCGGGTGCCACCGGCCCCGTCCGGCCCCCGACGCCGTCCGCCCCCGTGGGTGGGTTCGGTGCCGCGCCGGTCGGCCGGGTCGGAGCGCCCGAGGCGCCGCCCGCCCAGCCGCAGCGGCTGTCGGCCTTCTCGGCCCCCGCGGCAGCACCTGCCGCGCCCCCCGCCACGCCGGCTCCCGCACCCGCCCCGTCGCCGTGGGGCGCGCCCGCCGCGCCCGCGCCCGCGCCCGAGCGCACGCCGGCCGCCGCGCGACCCGCGGCTCCGCCCGCTGCGGCCGCGCCTGCCGAGGCCCCGGGGGCCGCGCTCCCGTGGTCGGCAATCACGTCCGGGTCGGCGCCCGAGCCGGCGGGCGCGGGCCGCGAGCCCGCGTCTCCGTTCGGCGGCGTGCGCGAGACCGCGGCCGCTGCACCCGCCGCCGCGGGCGGCCCGTCCGACGACCTCTTCCCCCGGGTGCGCGGCCGCGCCGACGAGATCGACGACGAGGCGGACGACGACCTCGACGACGAGCCGCGCGGCCCCTCGTACACGTGGCTGCACTACCTCATCCTCGTCGCCGTGGCGTTCGTCCTCGGCCTGCTCGTGTGGACGCTCGTCTCGCGCGACGACCCCGGTCTCGCCACCGAGGACACGAGCGCCTCGGCGACCGTCGTGCCGACGTGGGACGACCCCGGCACCCTCGACACCGGCCGCTGAGCGGCCGCACCACGAACGGAGACACGTGACTGCCACCGAACGAGCCGTAGAGCTCGCCGTCATCGCGGCGCGGGCGGCGTCCGACCGCAAGGCCGAGGAGATCATCGCCCTCGACGTGAGCGAGCAGCTCGTCCTCACCGACGTGTTCCTCATCGCGTCCGGGTCGAGCGAGCGCCAGGTCTCGGCGATCGTCGACGCGGTCGAGGAGGCGATGTTCAAGGCGGGGTCCAAGCCGATCCGCCGCGAGGGCAAGCAGGAGGCCCGCTGGGTCCTTATCGACTTCGGCGACGTCGTCGTGCACGTGCAGCACTCCGAGGACCGCGTCTACTACGCGCTCGAGCGCCTGTGGAAGGACTGCCCCGTCGTCGAGCTCCCCGAGGACGCGCGCGGCGGTGACGGCACGGCCGACGACGCCGACGACACGACCCGCGACGACGGCGCCATCCGCCTCTCGGGGGAGCCCCTGGCGTGACCGCCGGCACGCTCGTCCTCCTGCGCCACGGCCGGACGGCGTACAACGCCGCGATGCGCCTGCAGGGCCAGGTCGACATCCCGCTCGACGGCGTCGGGCAGTGGCAGGCTGAGCACGGCGCGAAGGCGCTCGCGAGCGCGCACCGCGCGACGCGCGTCGTGGCGTCGGACCTCGTGCGCGCCACCGACACCGCGCGCGCGTACGCGGGCGCGATCGGCGCGGACGTCCAGCTCGACCCTCGGCTGCGCGAGCGCGGCTTCGGGGAGTGGGAGGGGCTCACGGGCCCGGAGATCGCCGAGCGGTGGCCGGACGAGTACGCGGCGTGGCGCCGGGGCGAGGAGCCGACGCGCGCGGGCGCCGAGACCAAGGCGGCCGTCGCCGCGCGACTCGTGGAGGCCGTCACCGAGCACGTCGAGGCGCTGGAGCACGACGACACGCTCGTCGTCGTGTCCCACGGCGCCGCGATCACGCTCGCCGTCACCGCGCTGCTCGGGCTGGACCCCGAGGGCTGGCGCGGGATCTCCGGCCTGCACAACGTCCACTGGTCCCACCTGCATCGCTCCGCCCCCGCCGCGACGCCCGCGTGGCGCCTCGTCGCGCACAACGTCGGCGCCGGGTTCCCGCTCGACGAGTGGAACGCGGGACCGGATTGGAATCTGGAGCCGGTTTCTGCGTAGACTAGCGACGCTCCGCAGGACGGGAAACCGGCCGGGGGAGTGTTCATCCAGTGTTTGACCAGGATCTTCGCAGATCCACGGGGCTGTGGCGCAGCTGGTAGCGCACCTGCATGGCATGCAGGGGGTCAGGGGTTCGAGTCCCCTCAGCTCCACCCGTCAACGATCGAAGGCCACGTCAGATCCCGCACAGGGATCGGACGTGGCCTTCGTCGTTCCGCGGCCAGCCATGACCGGTCCGACGACGCCCTGAGGGTCCCGGCACCGCAGGCGGTCGGCTCTCGGCGGGATGTTGACTACGACGCAGCGTCATAGTTGAGACTGGACGCATGGCGCAGAGACGGGACTGGTGGAGAGCGACACATCGGGCGCAAGCCGTGCTCACGATCGTGGTCGTTCTCACGTTGCTGGTGCTGAACCGCGTCGGTGCGGTCAGCGGCGGCACGGCTCTGCGCCTGTTCCTGATGATCGAGCTGCCGATGCTCGTTGCGCTCGTGACGATCTCGGTGCTGCGCTTCCGGCGTCGTGGCCGTGAGGACGGAACGTCCGAGGCGGGGGTGCTCGACAGGCTCGTGGCCGAGGAGCCGCTGCTACGTCCTGCCGTCGCCGAGCTCAGGGCGTTCGGGAGTCTCGTGCTCGCCGCCCGCCGGAAGCGCAAGGTTCCTCCGGGGGCCGCCTGGTTCGGCTACACCCGAGGGACGATGGCGTTTCCTGCGGTGATGATCGGTGTGAGCCTCGTGGAGCTGGTGATCGCGCACCTCCTGGTGCCCTGGGTGTGGCTACGGCTCGTCATGCTCGTCCTCACGGTCTGGGGAGTGCTGTTCGTCTGCGGGTACTTCGCGTCCCGCATCGTGCACCCGCATCTCGTCACCGACGAGGCGCTCCAGCTGCGCTGGGGGCACCAAGCCGTCCTCACGACGCCGTTGACCAACGTCGTCGCCGTCACGGCGCACGTCAACCATGCACACACGCAACCAGTCATCGAGGGCGGGCGACTGGTCCTCACGCAGTTCCAGAGCACGAACGTGCTCGTCCGATTCGCGGACCCGGTCGTCGCGTCAGCCCCCGTGCCGAGGAAGCACCTCCCGGCTGACTTCCGCGCCACCGAGGTGCAGCTGTACGTCGACGACCCCGAGGCTCTCCTGCGGACGTTTCGACCGTTGCCCTCCGCGGTGACGAGATGACCGCAGGAAGGAGGTCGCCAGGCGACGGGGCTGCTGGCGAGGTGGTGCTGCGCAGTCACGATCTGGCAGAGCTCGCCGGGACGACTCCCCGTGCCCTGCGGCACTACCACAAGATCGGGCTGCTGCCCGAGGCGCCGCGTGACCCGAACGGGTACCGGCGCTACGGCCCAGGCGATCTCGTCAGGGTGCTCCGTATTCGACAGCTCTCCGCGAGCGGCATGCCCCTGCGCAAGATCGGCAGCGTCCTCGAGCACGACACGACGAACCAGGACCGTCTCTTGGCCGACCTCGACCACGAGCTGGAGGAGCAGGCCGAACGCATCGCCGCGCAACGGAGAGCTCTTGCCGATCTGCGCCGACTCTCGGTCCAGACCGGACGCTTCAGCGACGCCGAGCAGCCGACGGCGACCCAACAGCTCGACCACGACGTCTGGACGCTGGTCACCGCGACCGGCGGAGTCGACACCGACACCGCCGCCGCGGTGCTCGACGTGCTGCACGGCGAGCGACTGGCCGAGCAGGTCGCGACCTGGTACCCCGAGTTCGAGCAGCTTGAAGCGCAGGTCCACGTCGATGCGGCGACCGTGGAACGGCTCGTCGCACAGATGGTGAGCTTCGCGGACGCGGTCGTGGAGGCCGCGGGGTTCACGCCCGCCGACGACGAGCACCCCGTCATGGCGCTGATCGAGCAGATGCAGGCCGTCGCGCTCGCCCCGGCGCAACGCGACGTGTGGAGCGCATTCCTGGCCGTGATCGAGGAACGATGGACGGGCGGTCCCTCGCTGACGGAGGCCCGTGACGAACCATCAGATGGCTGAACCGCGCACGACCGGGGGTGCGCGACGGCGTCGCGGACGGGCGAGCGCCCGGGCCTCGGACGGGACCGATAGGGTCGCGAGGACACCGCTCGCGGTGTCGGCGCCGTCGCAGCCCCGGTGCCGTCCTGACCCCTGTGCAGTGAACGGAGTCCCCCATGTCGGGTCCGACCGACGTCCTCGCCGTGCTCTCTGGTGCCGTGGGCGCGGAGTGCACGGAGCAGCTGCTGGCCCGGTTCGACCGGTACTCGAACCAGCCCAACGCGGTCAGGGGCGCCTCGCGGCTCCCGAGCGATCCCGCGCTGGAGCGCGCTGCCCTGCGGGTGTTCGATGGCCCGGACCTCGCGGCGGCCGACGGCCTCGCCGCGTCGAGCCTCGCGGGTGCGCTCGACGCGCGGGCGCTCTGGGCGCTCCTCGCGCTCGCGGCCCGGGCGGACGTGACCGTCCTCGACCGGCTCCCGGCCGAGGCGGCCGAGCGGGGCGCCCCGAAGGTCGCGTCGATCCGCCGGGCGGTCGCGAAGCACGCGGCGACGTCAGGGTCCGCTCCCGCGTCACCTGCTGCCCCCGCCTCGCCGCCTGCGCCCGCCGGGGACGACGTCCCCGCGCTCCCCGAGAAGGTGGCGCAGGTGGCGGCCTGGGTCGCCGCGCACCCCGGTGCCGACCCGCTGTGGTTCGCCACGCGCCCGGGGCAGCGAGCGGCCGAGCGGCGGGTCGCGCTCCGGGCGCTGGGGACCCTGGCCACCCCGGCGGCGCTCGACGTGCTCGCCGGGTACGCACGCGACGGCTACCCCGACGCGGAGCTCGCGGAGCTGCACCGCGCGTGGGGGAGGTTCGACCGGCGCACCTTCGCCGCGACGATGTTCCGTCCGGCGCGTGCCGTGCTCCAGCTCGGCGTGTGCTCGACGATCGAGGGCATCGGTGCGGTGCCGGGGCTCACGGGACTCGGTGCGGTCCTCACCGGGCCCGCCGACCTCGCGCCGCTGGCGGAGTGCACCAACCTCCGGCGGCTGCACGTGAACGTCACCGACGGAGGGCTCACGGGGCTCGAGGCGCTCGCGCAGCTGCCCGCGCTCACCGAGCTGCACCTGGTCGGCGCGACCCGGGGCGCGGACCTCTCGGTGCTGCGGCACACCGCCATCGAGCGGCTGTCGCTGAGCCTCGACGGCGCCGACGGGGCGTTCCTTACGCACGTGCCGCACCTGCGGTCGCTCAAGCTCTCGGGCGGGTCAGGCCCAGAGGACGCCGGGTACGACGACGAGGACGGTCCTGCTCCGCTGCCCGCGCACCCCGGGCTCGTCGACGTGGTGCTGCGGCTGGTCGCCGACGGCGTCCAGGTGGTCACCTACCGCCACGAGCGTTCCTGGGTGTCGCGGCTGACGGCCGCGGTCCCGTCCGACGTCTTCGTCGTCGAGCGCAGCGGCTACGTGGGGCTGACCCGTGACGGGTCGGACGTGGACGCCCTGGGCAGGAGGCTGTTCTCCAACGTCGTGCCGTGACCGGGCGGTCGTGACCTACGACGTGCTGACGTGCACGTGGTCGAAGTGGTTCGCGGTCGTGCCGCCGCGGTCCTCCATGCCCGACCACGCGCTCGCGGGGTCTCCGGCCATCCAGATCTGCTGCTGGTAGATGAGGTAGGTGATCCCGAGCGCCCCGGCGTTGGCCTGGAGGTAGCGGGCGATCTCCCAGCCCGTCTCGCCCGTGATCATGATGTCCAGGGCGCGGCCGGTGCCGTGGTCGCCGCTGTCGCCCGGCCGGATCCCGCCGTAGGAGGTCACCTGCGGGAAGATCGCGCACACCGCCCGGTAGACCGCACGGGCGTTGGACTGGAGCGACGACTCGATCCCGGAGCTCACCGAGCACGCGGCGTCGGAGATCCCGCTCACGCCCGACCCGCCGCTCGCGGCGGTCGCCACCGGCACCTCCGGCTGCGAGTCCGCGAGGAAGCTGGACTTGATCCAGGCTGCCGCGCCGTCCCAGACGACCTGGCTCCACTCGCCCTCGGTCGTGCCGGTGACGTCGACGGCGGTGGCGAACCCGGCGGTCGCGACGCGCCCGGCGTCGGCCGACGGCCCGGTGCGGACGTTGACGGCGTCGGTGGTCCAGAGCTGGCCGGTGGCGACGGGGACGACCGGGGCCGGCGGGGCGACCTCGGCGGCGGGGACCACGGTGATCGTCGCCGCGGTCTCGACGAGCGGCGACTCCTGGGTCGCCGCCGGGGGAGCGACGCGCTCGGACGAGCGGCTGGCGGCGCCGGTCCCGCGCTCCACGGTCGCCCCTGCGGTCGGCTCGACGCTCAGCGGCGCGAGGTCGGGGTTGCCCTCGGCGGGCTGAGGTCCCGCACCGACGACACCTGCGCCGAGCAGCCCGACGAGCGCGATCGCCGGGAGCTTGAGCGCGCGCGCCGGGAGTGCCGGGAGGGCAGGCAGCGCCGGGAGCCGGAACGAGCGCGCGGGCGCTGCGGGGGCTGCGCTGTGGCGGCCTCGGGACATGGTGCGCTCCGGTTCGTTCGTGGTCAGGACCGCGCCCATGTAACCAAACCGTGATCTACAAAGTCCAGCCCGGATCTCGCGCAGCAGGTCAGGGACTCATGAGCGGGAGCGCTGAGTCGCACGACCCGCAGTCGTTGGACGGCCGGACGCCCGGTTCCTACGCTGGAGGGCATGACCGCTCCCACTGTCCCGACCGTGACGCTCAACTCCGGGCACACCATCCCCCAGCTCGGCTTCGGCGTCTTCCTCGTACCGCCGGACGAGGCCGAGAAGGCCGTGAGCGAGGCCCTCGAGGTCGGCTACCGCCACATCGACACGGCCGCGATCTACCGCAACGAGGAGGGTGTCGGCGCCGCGATCGCGAAGAGCGGCGTCGCGCGCGACGAGCTGTTCGTCACGACCAAGCTCTGGAACGACCGCCAGTCCGGCGAGCAGCCGCACGACGCGATCCGCGAGAGCCTCGACAAGCTCGGCCTCGAGTTCGTCGACCTCTACCTCACGCACTGGCCGGCGCCCGCCCAGGACCAGTACACGAACGCCTGGGCCAAGCTCGTCGAGATCCGTGACGCCGGCCTGGCGCGCTCGATCGGCGTCTCGAACCACCTGCCCGAGCACCTCGACCGGATCGTCGCGGACACGGGCGTCGTCCCGGCCGTCGACCAGATCGAGCTGCACCCGGCCTACCAGCAGCGCGACGTGCTCGCGTGGGCCGACGCGCACGGCACGAAGATCGAGGCGTGGGGCCCGCTCGGCCAGGGCAAGTACCCGCTGTTCGAGCGGCAGGCCGTCGTCGACGCCGCGACCGCCCACGGCGTGACCCCCGCGCAGGCGGTCCTGCGCTGGCACCTGCAGCGCGGCTTCATCGTGTTCCCCAAGTCGTCGCGCAAGGAGCGCATGGCGGAGAACTTCGACCTCTTCGGCTTCGAGCTCACGGCCGCCGAGGTCGCGGCGATCGACGCCCTCGACACCGGCGACGGCTCGGGCCGCGTGAGCGCGCACCCGTCCGAGGTCAACTGACCGGTACCGCAGCGAACGCACGACGAAGGGGCGCCGTCCGGTCGGACGGCGCCCCTTCGTCGTGCGTCGGGAGACCCGGTCAGCCGCAGTCGTCGCAGATGCCCGTCGCGGGCAGGACCGTGAAGCACGTGGGGCACACGGCCGGCGGCTTCTCGGGCTCGGACGCGCGGGCCGTCGTCGTGCGCCGCGGCGTGCGGGGAGCGGTCGTGGCCTTCGCCGTGGCCCGACGCGTGGGCGCCGACGGCGCAGGGGCGGCGCCGGGCACGTCGAACCCACGCTTGCGGAGCAGGTCGGCGACGCCGACGGGGCTGTTGCGGAACTCCTCGGCCGTCGCCACGCGACCGGTCGCGTACCGGTGCGCGACGCCGAGGATCGCCTGGGCGTCGTACGCCCGGTCATCGTGGAGGAGGGGCGTGCCCGGGGTCGCGGTGAACCCGTAGACCCCGAGGAACGCGTCCCGGCCCCGGTCGTCCCAGTCCGCGATCGCCTGGAGGATGTGCTGCCGGGTCACTGCCGAGAAGGTTGCCACGGCACGAGCCTAGACCGCCGTACAGGGCGCCCCGGACGGCCCGTGCGTGACCTTCCGCACGGGGGTCCGGGGCGTCGCCGTCGCACGACCGTCAGGGGACGGTGTAGCCGGCGGCGCGGAACAGCTCATACCACTCGGCGCGCGTGAGCGGCACGTCGGAGCCGAGGGCCGCGCCCGCGACGCGCTCCGGGTTCGTGGTCCCGAGCACGACCTGCATCCGTGCCGGGTGCCGCGTGATCCAGGCGGTCGCGATCGCGATGGGCGGCACGTCGTACCGTGCCGCGAGCCGGTCGATCACGGCGTTGAGCTCGGGGTACTTCTCGGAGCCGAGGAACACGCCGGTGAAGAACCCCGCCTGGAACGGCGACCATGCCTGGACCGTGATGTCGTGCAGACGGCAGTAGTCGAGGATCCCGCTGTCGCGGCTGACCGACTGGTCGAGGCCCTGCATGTTCGCCGCGACGCCCTGCGCGACGACGGGCGCGTGCGTGATCGAGAGCTGGAGCTGGTTCGCGACGATCGGCTGCTCCACGTACCGGCGCAGCAGCTCGATCTGGCCCGGCGTGTGGTTGGACACCCCGAACGCGCGCACCTTGCCGGCGGCGTGCAGGTCGGAGAACGCGCGCGCGACCTCCTCGGGCTCGACGAGGGCGTCGGGCCGGTGCAGCAGGAGGATGTCGAGGTAGTCCGTGCGCAGTGCGTCGAGCGAGCCCTCGACGGACGCGACGAGGTGCTCGTAGGAGAAGTCGAAGTACGGGCCCTCGCGCACGATCCCGGCCTTGGACTGGATGACCCACTCCGCGCGCTCTGCGGGGGAGAGGTCGAGCGCCTCGGCGAAGCGGCGCTCGCAGCCGTGCAGGTCCGTGCCGTAGACGTCGGCGTGGTCGAGGAACGTGATGCCCGCGTCGCGGGCCGTGCGCACGAGGGTGCGGACCTCGTCGTCGGTCTTCTCCTGGATGCGCATGAGGCCGAGGACGACGTTCGGCACGACGAGGTCGGTGCCGGGCAGGGTGAAGGTCTTCATCGGTGGAGCTCCTTCGCGGGGCTGGTCGGGCTGCGGCGGGTCGTCACGCGGCGGAGAGCCGCGCGACCTCCTCCGGGGTCAGGACGAGGTCGGCGGCGACGGCGGAGTCCTGGATCGACTCCGGCCGCGAGGCGCCAGGGATGGGGATCACGACGGGCGCGAGCGCGAGCTCCCACGCGAGCGTCACCTGGTAGACGCTCACGCCGTGCGCGTCGGCGACCTCCTGGAAGACGGCGTGGCGCGCGCCGAGCTCCGCGGCGTTCGCGATGCCGCCGAGCGGGCTCCACGGCAGGAACGCGACGCCGAGCGCCGCGCAGTGCTCGAGCTCGTCCTGGCTCGAGCGGAAGCGAGGCGAGAACTGGTTCTGCACCGACGCGAGTCGCCCGCCGAGGAGCTGGTGCGCGAGGTCGATCTGTCCGACGTCGGCGTTGGAGATCCCGGCCTGCTGGATCACGCCGTCGTCGAGGAGCTCGACGAGCGCCCCGATCGAGTCGGCGTACGGGACGGCCGGGTCGGGTCGGTGGAACTGGTAGAGGCCGATCGCGTCGACGCCGAGCCGCCGCGCCGACTCCTTCGCGGCCTGCTTGAGATAGGTCGGGTCACCGTTGCGGGTCCAGGTACCGTCGCCCGGGCGCAGGTGGCCGCCCTTGGTCGCGACGAGGACGTCGGACGTGTCGCCGCCGGAGGAGCGCAGCGCGCGGGCGATCAGCTCCTCGTTGTGCCCGACCTCGTCGGCGTGCAGGTGGTAGGCGTCGGCCGTGTCGATCAGCGTGACGCCCGCGTCGAGCGCGGCGTGGACCGTCGCGACGGAGCGGGCCTCGTCCGGTCGCCCCTCGATCGACATCGGCATGCCGCCGAGACCGATCGCGGAGACCGTCCGGGATCCGAGACTGCGCTGCTGCATGGGGGAGTTCCTCACGGGTCAGGGGTAGAAGGGACGTCGCCCGCCGACGAGGCGGAGCGCCGGGCGGTGCGAGACGACCGACCGGGACGGCTCGAGCCTAGGAAGCGATAACCTAGAAGTCCAACAACTAGTAGTTGTCATATAGAGAAGTGTGAGTGGTCAATGGATCTTCGTCAGATGGAGTACCTCGTCGCGCTCGCGGACGAGCGCCAGTTCACCCGGGCCGCCCAGCTCGTCGGGGTCTCCCAGTCGGGCCTGTCCGCCGCGGTCCGCAGCCTCGAGGAGGAGCTCGGCGCGAGCCTGTTCACGCGCACGACGCGCCGCGTCGAGCCCACCGAGGCAGGCCTGGCGCTGCTGCCCCACGCACGCTCCATGCTCGCGCAGGCGGCCGCCGGTCGCGACGCGGTCGTCCGCGCGACGCGCGCCCTGTCCGGCTCGCTGCGCGTCGGCTCCGAGCAGTGCCTCGGCGTCCTCGACGTCACCGCGCTGCTCGAACGCTTCCACCGTCGCTACCCCCAGGTCGAGATCCACTTCGCCCAGGCGGGCTCCCACGACCTGCTCGCGCGCGTGCGCGAGGGCGACCTCGACGTCGCGTTCGTCGCGACCACCGAGCACCTGGGGTCGCTGTCCCAGACGGTCCTGGGGAGCGAGCCGCTCGTGCTCGTGTGCGCGCCCGAGCACCCGCTCGCCGCGCGTGGCCGGGTCGAGTGGGCCGACCTCACCGGCGAGGAGTTCGTCGACTTCGACCCCTCGTGGGGGGCACGACCGGTCAACGACGCGACGTGCGCCGCGCACGGCGTACACCGGCGCGTGCGCTGCTCGGTCAACGACGTGCACACGCTCCTCGAGCTCGTCGACCGCGGCCTCGGTATCGCCCTCGTGCCCCGCCACGTCGCCGCGAAGCCGCAGGCCGAGCGCCTGGTCACGATCCCGCTGCCGGAGGGTGGCGCGCCGAGCTGGGTCGTGTCGGTCGTGACCGGGCGCTGGGACAGCACCGCGTCCGCCGCGCCCCAGCTCCTCGAGCTCATCGCCGACGCGCCCGCGTGCCGCGGGGTGGAGGTGACGCGGCCCGACGGCGAGCCGGTGGGCGTCGAGGTCGCGGCGGAGGTGCGGTGACCGCCCCGGCGGGCACCGACGCGCCGCTCTTCCCGCTCCGCAGCGTCGTCCTCGGCGCGTTCGTCCCGACGCTCGTCCTCGAGATCGGCATCGGCGCCATGCTGCCCGTCGTCGCGGTCACCGCGACCGGGCGCGGCGCGAGCCTCACGGTCGCGGGGCTCGTCGCCGCGCTCGTCCCGATCGGCAAGATCCTGTTCGACCTGCCCGCAGGGGCCCTCGCCCAGCGCCTCGGCGACCGCGCGGCGATGCTCCTCGCGGGCGGCGTCGCCGCGGCGGCCTTCACGACGATCGCGCTCACGCCGAGCCTGGGGGGCCTCGCCGCGGGCGTCCTCGCGCTCGGCGCGTCGACCGCCGTCTTCAACCTCGCCCGGCAGGCGTACCTCACGGAGATCACCCCGCCGCTGCGGCGGGCTCGCGTCCTGTCCACGCTCGCGGGCGTGCACCGCATCGGCCTGTTCCTCGGCCCGTTCGCCGGGGCCGCGGTCATCGCGGCGACGGACGTGCGGGGCGCCTACTGGCTCGGGGCGGGGGCGGCGCTCGCCGCGGTGGCGGTGCTCGCCGTCGTGCGCCCGGACGCGAGCGAGCGCGACGGTCGGGCCCGCTCCCGGGCGGGCCGCGCGGCGGACGGACCACGCGTCACGATCGCCGCCGTCGCGCGCGAGCACCGGCGCCTCTTCGCGACGCTCGGCGTCGCGATCCTCCTCGTGAGCGCGGTCCGCGGGGCGCGCCAGACCGTCATCCCGCTCTGGGGCGAGCACCTCGGGCTGGACGCGGAGGTGACGTCGCTGGTCTTCGGCGTCTCCGGCGCGCTGGACATGCTGCTGTTCTACCCGGCGGGCAAGGTCATGGACCGGTTCGGGCGCCTGTGGGTCGCCGTGCCGTCGATGCTCACCATGGCCGTCGGCCTCGCGCTCCTGCCCCTCGCCCACACCGTCGCCGCGGTCACGGTCGTCGCGGCCGTGCTCGGGGTCGGCAACGGGATGGGGTCGGGCATCGTCATGACGCTCGGGGCCGACGTCGCCCCCGCGGACGTGCGCCCGACCTTCCTCAGCGTGTGGCGGCTCTTCCAGGACACCGGCGACGCGCTCGGCCCCCTCGTGCTCTCGGCAGGTGCCGCGCTGGGGTCGCTCGCGGCGGGCGTCTGGGCGACGTCGCTCCTCGGCGCGGGGTCCGCGGCAGCCCTCGCGCGCTGGGTGCCGCGCTACTCGCCGCTCGCGAACCTCGTGCCGCCGCGCGCCGGGCAAAAGGCCGTGCGCGCGCCGTCCGACGCGCCCTAGCGTGACGGGATGACGAGCGACCGCACGCCCCCCGACCCGTTCCCCGACCCGTTCGACCACCAGGTGACCAAGGACGGCCGCGTCCGGGTCGCACGCGGCGGTCGTGTCGTCGTCACCGTCGCGGGGGCGGCGGCCGACCGGCTCGTCGCGGCCCTGGAACGGGCCGAGGCGCGCGACGACGAGGGCGAGGTGCAGCTCCTGCTCGCCCGGGCGACGGGGAACTACCGCCGGGGCAACGAGAAGCGCGCCCACCGGCCGTGACGCAGGTCACGCGCGGGCGTGTCACGCGCGGCCCGTGGCGCGCGTCTGGATGGTCGACCCCACGCTCGACCGGCGCGCACCGCGCCGGCTGACGGAAGGAGACCCTCGTGGCCCGCATCTCGCTCGACCCGCCCCGGACCCTGCTCAACCGCGCTCTCGCCGCGCTCTCGCGGCGCCGGTACGGCGCCGTGCTCGAGCCGCTCGCCGCCGTCGGGCACAACCCGCGCGTCGCGACGACGTACTGCGTCCTCGAGGCCGGCGTCGCGCGGTGGCGGACGCTCGACCCGTCGCTGTCCGCGCTCGCGGTCATGGCGTCCGCGGTGCGGATCGGCTGCTCGTGGTGCGTCGACTTCGGCTACTGGGAGTCGGAGCACGGGGACGTCGACCCCCGCAAGCTCCACGACGTGCCCGCGTGGCGCGAGAGCGACGCGTACACCGCCGTCGAGCGGCGCGTGCTCGAGTACGCCGAGGCGGCCACCGCGACCCCGCCGACGGTGACGGACGAGCTCGCGGCCGCGCTGGTCGACGACCTGGGCGAGCCCGCGTTCGTCGAGCTCACCGCCGTCGTCGCGCTGGAGAACCTGCGCAGCCGGATCAACGCGGCCCTCGGCCTGTCCAGCCAGGGCTTCAGCGACCGGTGCGAGGTCCCGCTCGGCGGCGGGCTGCGTGCGGCGGGCACGGCGGGCAGGCTGGCCGGGTGAGCGACAGCGCAGAGCACCGGCTGCCCGACGACGTCGCGGACCTTCGCGGACCCGGCCCGGCCCTCGCGCCGTTCGCCGTGCACCGCCGGCTCCTCTTCACGGTCGCGTACGAGATGACGGGCTCCGCGGCCGACGCCGAGGACGTGGTCCAGGAGGCGTGGCTGCGGTGGTCGTCGGCGGACCGGTCCGACGTCCTGGACCCGCGCGCCTACCTCGTGCGCGTGACGACCCGGCTCGCGCTCGACCGGCTGCGCACGCTGCGGACGCGGCGCGAGACGTACGTGGGGTCGTGGCTCCCCGACCCGCTCCTCACGACGCCGGACGCCGCGCTGCAGGTGGAGCGCGTGGAGGACGTGTCGATGGCGCTGCTCGTCGTGCTGGAGACGCTGAGCCCGCTCGAGCGCGCCGTGTTCGTGCTGCGGGAGGTGTTCGACGTCCCCTACGACGAGATCGCCGAGGGCCTCGACCGTTCTCCCGAGGCCGTGCGCCAGACCGCGCACCGCGCGCGCGAGCACGTGCGGGTGCGTCGCCCGCGGTTCTCGCCGCCCGACGACGCGCAGCGCGCCGCCGTCGAGCGGTTCATGGCCGCGTGCGCCACGGGCGACACGACCGCGCTCGTCGAGGTCCTCGCGCCGGACGTCGTCGTGGTGAGCGACGGCGGCGGCAAGGCGCGCGCGGCGCTGCGCCCGGTCGCGGGCGCGGACAAGGTGGCGCGGATGCTCGTGGGCCTCTCGGCGAAGCCCGAGACGATCGCGATGGCGTTCGAGCCGGCGCTCGTCAACGGTGCTCTGGGCGGCGTGTGGACCCGGGACGGGGTGCCGGCGATGGCGGCGTCCGTCGAGTACGACGGCGAGCGCGTCGTGCGCGTCCTGCTCTTCCGGAACCCGGAGCGGCTCGCCGGGCTCAGACGAGCGTGAGGACGCCGAGCACCCCGACCACGACGGCCAGCACGAGCGAGACCGTGATGAGCACGACGTGCACCGTGAGGAAGCGGGTCGCGCGGCCGTCGGCGTCGCGCGAGCGCGGGTCCTTGGCGATGCGCTGGAGGAAGCGCGGCCAGATGAGCAGGTTCCACGCGGCGGCGACGAGCAGGACGACGGACCAGGCGACGGGGAGCTCCACGCGTCGAGCATGACAGCGGCGCGCGGCGTCCCCGGCCGGGGGAGCGTCCCGGGGCGTGTGGGATCGACCACATCGACGGCGGCCCGTAGGTGAGGCTAGCCTTGCCTACGGTCGCCGTGGTCGCGGGGCCGTCGTCCGCCCGGGAGGCCCGGGCCCCACCCCGAGGAGCCGCTGGTGGCCACCTTCACGATGGTCAAGCCCGCCGACGCGCACGTCGTCACGCTGAGCGTGGTGGGCAGCAAGCGGGTGAGCCCGAACGTCGTGCGGGTGACCCTCGGCGGCGAGGACATGGACCTCTTCACGCCCATGGGCTTCGACCAGTGGTTCCGGATGTTCCTCGCCCGCGACGACCAGGACTCCCTGCGCCTGCCCACCCGGACCTCGGGCATGTGGTACGTCCAGTACCTCGCGACGCCCAAGGCGCGCCGGCCCTGGGTCCGCAACTACACGGTGCGCGCCGCGCGGCCCGACCTGCGCGAGATCGACGTGGACTTCGTCGTGCATGGCGACGCCGGGCCCGCGTCCTCGTTCGCGCTGTCCGCCCAGCCGGGGGACCGTGTCGGCGTGCTCGACCAGGGGGTGGGGTACAACCCCCGCGTCCCGCACGACTGGACCCTCGTCGTCGCCGACGAGACCGGGCTGCCCGCGGTCGCGGGCATCTGCGAGTCGCTGCCCGACGACGCGCGCGGCCTCGCGATCGTCGAGATCCCCGAGGCGGCGGACGCGCAGGAGTTCCGCGTCCCGGCCGGGGTCGAGCTGCGCTGGGTCGTGCGGGAGGGCGCCGCTCCCGCGGGCACCGACCCGCACGCGCTCCTGCCCGGCGCGCTGGCGCTCGAGGCGGTGCGGTCGGCCGACCTGCCGTCGGGGCCCGTCTACGCGTACGCGGTCGGCGAGTCGACCCTCGCGACCGGGGTGCGTCGCCACCTCGTCAACGACCGCGGCGTGCCCAAGACGCACGTCGACTTCGTCGGGTACTGGCGGCACGGGCACGCGGCGTCGGCGTGACCGGCCCGCGCGTCGTCGGGCCCGCGGGACCCGGCGGCGCGCCTCCGCCTCGTCAGACCTTGCGGAGCTGGCGGAACATCGGGCAGTCGAATGGGTCACGCGCCGAGAGGCCGACGCGGTTGAGATACCGCACGACGATGCCGTAGGACTGCACGAGGCTCGTCTCCGTGTAGGGCAGGCCGAGGTTCGCGCAGTGCTCGCGCACGATCTCGCGCGCCCGCGCGAGGTGGGGGCGCGGCATGCTCGGGAAGAGGTGGTGCTCGATCTGGAAGTTGAGCCCGCCCATGAGGACGTTCATCCACCAGCCGCCGCGGATGTTGCGCGACGTGAGGACCTGCTTCGACAGGAAGTCGATCTTGGTGTTCTCGGGGATGATCGCCATGCCCTTGTGGTTGGGCGCGAACGACGCCCCCATGTAGACGCCGAACACGGCGAGCTGCACGCCGAGGAACGCGAACGCCATGCCGAGGGGCAGGAACCAGAAGATCGCGCCGACGTAGAGCGACAGGCGCAGCGTGAGGATCACGAGCTCGACGACCCGGGCCCGGACGTTGCCGCGCGTGCGGCCGCCCGCGAGGAGCGAGCGGTACGCCTGGACGTGCAGGTTGAGGCCCTCGAGCGTGAGCAGCGGGAAGAACAGCCACCCCTGGTAGCGGTTGATGACGGAGCGGAAGCCCTTCGCGGCGGCGGCGTCCTCGTCGAGGAAGACGACCACGTCCGGGGCGATGTCCGGGTCCTTGCCGCGCTGGTTGGGGTTCGCGTGGTGGCGCGTGTGCTTGTTCATCCACCACGAGTGGCTGATCCCCACCACGCCGTTCGCGAGGATGCGCCCCAGGCGGTCGTTCGCGGGGCCGGACGCGAAGACCTGCCGGTGCGACGCCTCGTGGGCGACGAACGCGAACTGGGTGAAGATCAGGCCGAGCGCCCCGGCGATCAGGAGCTGGAACCACGAGTCGCCGAGGAGGACGAAACCGGCGACGGCGCCGCCGAGCGCGAGCGTGAGCACGGCGAGGGTCCACAGGTAGTAGCCGTGCGTCCGGTGGAGCAGACCGGCGTCGCGCACGGTGCGCGACAGCGCGCTGTACGTGCTGGTGACGGCGCCCGGCTCGTCGGTGCGGGGGCGGGTGGCCCGGAAGCCCGGGCGCACTGCGGCAGAGGTCATGTGCGGCCTCGCAGGGTGTCGGTGTCGACTTCCCAGCCGCGGAGGTGAGCGGGTGCTCGTGCTGCAGATGGCCCCACCCTACGGGACCGTAGGTTGCGCACGCGAGCGCGGCACGTGAAGAAGTCGCGCAGGAGCCGCAGGAGCCGCGGGAGCCGCAGGGGCCGCGTCGGCGTCAGGCGGCGAAGCGGAACGTCTGGCGGTACTCCGTCGGCGTGATGCCCACCGCGCGCCGGAAGTGGTGGCGCAGGAGCGCAGCGGACCCGAAACCGCAGCGCCGCGCGACCTCCTCGAGGTCGAGCGTCGACTCCTCGAGCAGCGACTGCGCGTGCGCGACGCGCTGCGACGTCAGCCACGCGAGCGGCGTCGTGCCCGTCTGGGCGACGAACGAGCGCGCGAACGTACGCTCCGACGTGTGGGCCCGGCGCGCCAGGTCCCGCACCGTGAGCGGCTCGTCGAGGTGCTCGGTCATCCACTCCAGCAGCTCGGCGAACGAGTCCTCCTCGCACTCCGGGACCGGGCGCTCGATGAACTGCCGCTGCCCGCCCTCGCGCTGCGGCGCCACGACCATGCGCCGCGCGATCGTGTTGGCGGCCTTCGCCCCGAGCTCGCGCCGCACGAGGTGCAGGCACGCATCGATCCCCGCGGCGGTCCCGGCGCTCGTGACGAGGTTGCCGTCGTCGACGAACAGCACGTCCGGGTCGATGTCGAGGCTCGGGTACTGGCGGCGCAGCTCGTCGGCGTGCATCCAGTGGGTCGTGACCCGCCGGCCCTCGATCACTCCGGCCGCGGCGAGGAGGAAGACCCCCGAGCACACGCTCAGCAGCAGCGCGCCGCGCTCGGACGCGCGCCGGACGGCGTCCAGCACCTCGGGAGGGTAGTGCGAGCCGATGCGGATCGCCGGGACGATGAGGAGGTCGGCGTCGTCCGTCGCGTCGAGCCCGTGGTCGGGGACGACCTGTGCGCCGACGGACGTCCGGACGGGCGACCCGGCGACGGGACCGCACACGCGGAAGTCGAACCGCGGGACACCGTCCTCGCTGCGGTCGAGGCCGAACACCTCGCACACGACGCCGAACTCGAACGGGGCCAGGCCGTCGCACACGACGGCCGCGACGGAGTGCACCATGCACGGCACGCTACGCCCGTGGCGGGATCTTGTCGAGAGGTGTCAGTCCTGCCACTCGTCGGCGGTGCCGCCCGGCGGAAGGGTGGGGGCATGGACATCTTCTGGGGTGTGGTGATTCTTCTCCTCGTCGTCGGCCCGACCGTCGCGGCGCTCGCGGTGCGGCGCGAGGACCCCGCGCGGCCGTGGTTCCCCGCGGGGTCCGACGGCGCGTGGCCGGGCGCCGGCGCGTGGGGCGACCGGGCGGTCCAGGGCGAGCGGGGGGACCGGGACGCGGAGCGCCTCGACGCCGACCTGCGGGCAGCGGCCTCCCGCCCGGAGGCGCAAGGCGCGCAGGGTGCGCCGGGCGCGCCCGTCGACCCGCACGAGGTCGCGGCCGAGCTCGTGCTGCGACGCGTCGTCCCGAACCCCACCGTGCGCGACGGCGTCCGTGGTGCCCTCCCGGCGCCGGCGACGCTCGCCGAGCCGCCGACGTCGCCCCGGCGTCCGCCGCGCGCGGCGCGGCGCGTGCCGCTCCCACGCTGACCCGGTCGGTGCCCGCGGCGGACGCACGCCGGCGGACGCACGACTGCGGACGCGCGGACGCTGAACGGCGGACGCGAGGCGACCAGGACGGCAGGGGGGGCGGCTGCAGAGACGCCGTGACAGAGGCGCAACGACAGAGATACGACGACAGAGATACGACGACACAGACGCGGCGAGAGAGACGCGACGGCCCGGACCTCGTGGAGGTCCGGGCCGTCGTCGGGGGAGGGGCGTCAGGTCGAGGTCAGGCGCGCGAGCCGACCGCGTCGACGTCCGCGCCGCCGGTGAGCTGGTCGAGACCCTCGAGCTCCTCGGCCTCCCAGGGGGCGTGGCCGAGGCTCGGGATCATCGTCGCGAGCTCGGGGCGCCACTTGGTGAAGCGGGCGGGGAAGCAGCGCTCCAGCAGGTCGATCATCGCGGGGACCGCGGTCGACGCGCCCGGGGAGGCGCCCAGCAGGCCCGCGATGGAGCCGTCGCCCGCGGCGATGACCTCGGTGCCGAACTCGAGGACGCCCTTGCCGTCCTCGTCCTTCTTGATCACCTGGACGCGCTGGCCGGCGGTGATGGTCTCCCAGTCCTTGGGGTGCGCCGTCGGCATGAAGGCCTGGAGGGCGGTGAACTTGGTCTCCGGGCTCGCGACGAGCTGGCCCACGAGGTACTGGGTGAGGTCCATGTTCTTGAGCCCGGCACCGAGCATCGAGCCGATGTTGTGCAGGCGCAGCGACGTGAGCAGACCCAGGTACTTGCCCTTCTTGAGGAACTTGGGGCTGAACCCCGCGTACGGGCCGAACATCAGGTACGTCTTGCCGTCGACGACGCGCGTGTCCAGGTGCGGGACGGACATGGGCGGGGAGCCGACGTCCGCCTTGCCGTAGACCTTGGCCTGGTGCTGCGCGACGAGCTCGGGGCTGTCGGTGCGCAGGAACTCGCCGCTGATGGGGAAGCCGCCGTAGCCCTTGGCCTCCGGGATGCCCGCGGCCTGGAGCAGCGGCAGGGCGCCGCCGCCCGCGCCGACGAACACGAACCGGGCCTCGACCGTCGAGCGGCGCTTCGGGGCGTTCCACGAACGGTCCTGGACCGTCAGGCGCCAGCGACCGTCCTTCGTCTTCTTGAGGTTCTTGACCTCGTGCTCGAGGTAGAGCTGCGTGCCCTGCGAGACGAGGTGGTCGACGAGCTGCTGCGTGAGGGCGCCGAAGTCGACGTCCGTGCCGCTCGTCGCGCGCGTCGCCGCGACCGGCTCGTCACCGTCGCGCTCGGCGACGAGGAGCGGGGCCCACCCGGCGATCACGGCGGGGTCGTCGCTGAACTCGAGCTCGCTGAACAGCGGGTGCTGGCGCAGCGTCTCGAACCGGCGGCGCAGGTAGTCGACGTTCTCCGCACCGCGGACGAACGTCATGTGCGGCGTGCGGGAGATGAAGCTCGCGGGCTGCGGGAGCGCGCCCGTCGTCAGCAGGTGGTGCCAGAACTCGCGCGACACCTCGAACTGCTCGTTGATCTTCACCGCCTTGGTGATGTCGATCGAGCCGTCCGCCTTCTCCGGCGTGTAGTTCAGCTCGCACAGGGCGGCATGGCCGGTCCCGGCGTTGTTCCACGGGTTCGACGACTCCTGCGCCACGGCGTCCAGACGCTCGTAGATGCGCACGGTCCAGGAGGGTTCCAGGACCTTGAGGAGGGCTCCCAGCGTGGCGCTCATGATGCCGCCGCCGATGAGTGCTACGTCGATCTGGTCTGCGCTGCTTGCGGGGTTGCTCGCTCGACTCGACACGCTCCGATTCTACGCTTGTGAAAGAGTGCACTAAGTGTGCGTTCCATCACGGGCGTGCGTCACACTTTCCCGGGACGAACGTCCCGACCGGCACAGGCCGGACGTCTCACCCGCACCACGGCGCCTTCGTCGGCCGAGGTAGAGCCACGGTCACCCGAGGTAGAGCCGTGGTCGGCCGAGGTAGAGCCGTGGTCGCGCGAGGTAGAGCTGTGGTTGGCCGAGGTAGAGCCTTGGTCATGCCCGACGGCGTGTGGTTGCCCTGGGTGGGCGGGGTGGGTGGTGGTGCCGCGTCTACCATCCGCCGCTCGTTCCTCGCGGCTCCCGCCAGGCCCGACCACGACGCGGCACCACCACCCACCCCGCCCTACGGTGTCTCGCCCTGGTCGTCGCTCACCGCGCTTGCGCACAGTGCCCGCGGTGCAACGGGCCGGGCTGCCGGGGTGGTGCGAGCGCGGCGGGCGACGGGCCGCCGTCGGGTATGGCCGCGGCTCCACCTCGCGCGGCCAAGGTTCTCCCTCGGCTCGACGGCGCCCGGTCGCGAAAGGCTCGGACCGCCCCGCCGCGGCTCCGACCCCGCGTGCCCGAGACCCGACCGCGTCGGAACCCCGCCGTGGCTCTACCGCGGCGGTGAGTACGGGGAGGGCCAGGGGCCGATCTCGGGGAGGGCGACCCGTTCGCCGGAGCGGAAGGCGAGGGGTTCGGCGTCGGGGGCGCGGCCCGCGAGCCAGGCGGCGACGTCGGTGAGGCGACCCCGGACGACGACACCGGCTCGCGCGTCGAACCCGGGGTCGCTCCCCAGGGGAGTCTCCGAGTCGGGAGAGACCCCGGGTTCGGCAGCGAGGCGAAGGCCGCCCGGACCCACCCCGAGCGCGGTGGGCTCGCTCGCGAGCTCGACCACGACGTCGTCCGCGAGCCGGACCCCGAGGAAGTCGAGGAGGTGGAGGCCGAGCGCGCGCGGCCAGGTGTCGAGGCCGATCCCGCCGTCGAGGTCCACGGCGTGGATGCGGGACTCGCGCCACCATGCGACGAGCGCGTCGGCGACGGTCCCGTCGCGGTAGGTCACGGGGGCGTCCCACCCGGACGACCCGGGAGCGGGCCACGCGGCGTCGAGGCGCTCGGCGAGCGACTCGAGCGCGGCGACGTGCTCCGCGACGGTCCGGCGCGCACCTGTCTGGATGCCGGCCTCGCGGCCGGCGGCGCCGCCGTCGTACACCTCGACGAGCTCGCCGCGCGCGGCGAGCTCCGCCTGGCGGGCCATCGCCTCGCCGATCGCCGTGACGTGCGCGAGCACGTGGCTGCGCGACCAGCCGGGGAGGTCCGAGGAGCCGGCGAGGGCGTCGTCGTCGAGGGCGCGCGTCGCTGCCGTGACGGCGGCGAGCGCGGACCGGGCGTCGTGGCGCACGTCCTCGACGTCGGGCAGGGCGGGCGGGCTGGTTCCGGTCAGGGCCACAGGAGCTCCTTCGTCCAGGGGAGGCGTTCGTCGGTTCCGACGTCGGGTCGTGCGGTGTAGCGGAGGCGGGTCTGGCCCTCGGGCGAGGACGCCCAGAACTCGACGCTCGTGGGCTCCAGCGCGTACGCCGTCCAGACGTCGAGGACGACGTCGGGCTCGGTGCGGACCCGCGCGAGCGCCGCGTCCCACGCGGTCCGGTAGGCGTCCCGCGACGCGAGCGGGACGCTCTGCGGCCCGGCCAGCGCGGTCGCACGGGAGAAGTCCGAGCGGGCGCGGAAGTCGGTGGCGGACGCCTCGGGACCGAGCGGGACGACCGGCCCGCGCACCCGGACCTGGCGACCGTGCTCGCGCCAGAAGAACGTCAGCGCGGCGTTCGGGTTCTGCGCGAGGGCCAGGCCCTTGGGCGAGTCGGCGCGGGTGGCGAAGACCCAGCCGTCGCCGTCGACGTCCTTGAGGATCAGCGTCCGGGCGTCGACCCGGCCGCTCGCGTCGGCGGTCGCGAGGGTCGCGGCGTGCGGCGCGGGCAGACCGGCGTCGATCGCCTCCTCGAGCCAGTCGACGAAGAGCGTGCTCGGCTCGTCGGGCGCTGCGCCGACGTCCAGGCCGGGCAGGTCCGCGCCGAACACCGGGAGCGCGCGCAGGCGCTCGCGCAGGGACGGGCGGTCGGGTGCGGCGGTCATGCGTCCTCCGGGGTGGTCGGGCCGGGCCTGAGCAGCGCGACGAAACCCCGCGCGGCGGCGGTCATCGCGTCGGGGTCGTCGAGGGCGCGCGCGAGGACGTACCCGCCCTGCACGATCGCGACGGCGGCGAGCGCGCGGTCGCGGGCGTCGTCGTCGGGCAGCCCGTCCTCCGTGAGGACGGCGGCGGCCAGGCCGACGAGCCCGTGGAAGTAGGCACGCACCTCGGCGGCCAGCGCGGCGTCGTCCATGACCGCCTGGTCGCTCACGAGGCGCCCGACCTTGCAGCCGGCGAGCGCGGGACGCGGCCGTTCGAGGTAGCGGACGAGGCGTTCGACGGCCGACCCGCCCGCGTCGAGGTCGCGGTGCGCGGCGTCGAGGCCGGCCGTCGTCGTGGCGTGCACGGCGGCCGCCGCGAGGTCGTGCTTGGTGGGGAAGTGGTGGTAGAGGCTGCCCTGGCCCACGCCGCTCGCGGCGAGCACCTCGCGCGGGCTGGTCGCGCCGACGCCCTGGGCCCAGAACAGCTCCTGCGCGGCGGCGACGAGGCGGTCACGGCTCGAGCCGCTAGCGGGTACGTGCGTGTCGGACGGCATGTCCCGCAGCCTAGCGGCTCGACGTACCTACCGCTAGGTATGGTCGTTGGTCGGCCGCCCGGCGTGAGGGCGACGCCATGTCGAGCAGGCCTGGTCTGGAGGGGAGCGACGTCTCGCGGGCGGGAGCCTTGTGGCGCGGCTCCAACGCGTCGCCGAATCCACGCGCCGACGTCGCTGTGCGCTGGACGAACCGTGCACGCGGACACGGCGCGCGTGTCACCACGATCGACCCATGCCCCACGACCTCGCACGACTCCTCGACGACCTCGTCTCCGCCGCGACGCACGACGAGGTTCCGTCGGCCGACCGCCTCCTCGCCGTGCTCGGCACCGGCGACGACGAGCTCCTCGACGTCGTCGCGGCCGCGGCCCGGGTGCGACGACGCCGGTTCGGCCGACGCGTCAAGCTTGCCTACCTCGTCAACCTGAAGTCGGGCCTCTGCCCCGAGGACTGCACGTACTGCTCCCAGCGGCTCGGCTCCTCCGCCGAGATCCTGCGGTACACGTGGCTCCAGGCGCCCGAGGCCCTCGACGCGGCGCGCGCGGGGATCGACGCCGGGGCGTCGCGCGTGTGCCTCGTGGCCAGCGGTCGCGGTCCGACGGAGCGCGACGTGACCCGCGTGTGCGGCGTCGTCGCTCGGATCACGGCGGAGCACCCCGGTGTCGAGGTCTGCGCGTGCCTGGGGCTGCTGTCCGCGGGGCAGGCCGAACGGCTGCGGGACGCCGGCGCCCACGCGTACAACCACAACCTCAACGCGTCGGAGGACGCCTACCCCGACATCTGCACGACCCACGACTACGCGGACCGCGTCGCGACCGTCCGCCGCGTCCAGGACGCCGGCCTGTCGGCGTGCTCGGGTCTCATCGCGGGGGCGGGAGAGAGCCCGGAGCAGGTCGTCGACGTGCTCCTCGCCCTGCGGACGCTCGACCCGGACTCCGTCCCGGTCAACTTCCTCGTCCCCTTCGACGGGACGCCCCTCGCGGGACGGAGCGACCTCACGCCGCAGCACTGCCTGCGGATCCTCGCCGCCGCACGGTTCGCGCTGCCCCGCGCCGAGCTGCGGCTCGCCGCCGGGAGGGAGATCCATCTGCGGACCCTGCAGCCGCTCGCGCTGCACGTGGCGAGCTCGTTGTTCCTCGGCGACTACCTCACCGCCGAGGGGCAGGACGCCGCCGACGACCTCGCGATGATCGCGGACGCCGGCCTCGAGGTCGAGGAGGTGACCCCACCCACCGGGGCGCGGACCGCGCACGTCGTACCGCGTCGGCGCGGTGCAGGGACGGAGGTCGCCCCCAACGCCTGATGCCCGGCCGGCACGTCCGTCGTAGCGTGAGGGCGTGACGGTGCAGCAGCGGGTGCTGGTGGTCGCGATCCTCGCGTCGTTCGTGTCGTTCCTGGACGGTTCGGTGGTCAACGTCGCGCTGCCCGCGATCTCCGCCGAGCTGACCACCGGCCCGGTCACCGGCCTCGCGCTGCAACAGTGGGTCGTCGACGCCTACATGATCACGCTCGGCGCGCTCATCCTCCTCGCGGGCTCGCTGTCCGACGTCCACGGCCGGCGCCGCATCATGGCGATCGGCCTCGTCGGCTTCGCGGTGACGTCGGTCGCGTGCGCGCTCGCCCCCGACGGGCTGTTCCTCGTCGTGGCGCGCGGGCTCCAGGGCGTCGCGGGCGCCCTGCTCGTGCCCAGCTCGCTCGCCATGATCATCTCGACGTTCGACGGCGAGCGGCAGTCCCGCGCGATCGGCTCCTGGACCGCGTGGACCAGCACGGCGTCGCTCGTCGGGCCGCTGCTCGGCGGGATCCTCATCGACACCATCTCGTGGCGCTGGGTGTTCTGGATCAACGTGCTCCCCGTCGCGGTGACGCTGTGGCTGCTGCGCGGCGTACCGCGGTCGGCGGCGGAGGAGCCGGGCGCCGCGGGTGGCCCAGACGGGCGACGACACATCGACGTCGCCGGGGCGACGCTCGCCGCCGTCGGGCTCGCGGGCACCGTGTTCGCGCTCATCGAGCAGGGCCGGTTCGGGTGGGCGAGCCCGGTGGTCTGGGGGCCGTGCGTCGTCGGCGTCGCGTGCCTCGTGGTGTTCGTCTGGTGGGAGCAGCGCGCCCCCGACCCCATGCTCCCGCCGCGCCTGTTCCGCGTGCGCAACTTCGCGTGGGGCAACCTCGCGACCGCCGCAATCTACGGGGCGCTCTACTTCGGCGGGTTCGTCGTCACGTTGTTCCTCCAGCAGGTCGGCGGGTACAGCGCGACCGCCGCCGGTTTCGCGCAGCTCCCGGTGACCCTCGTGCTCCTCGCGCTGTCCACGCGGTTCGGGGCGCTCGCGGGCCGGTACGGCCCGCGCCTGTTCATGACGGTCGGGCCGATCGTCGGCGGGGCCGGCTACCTGCTCCTGCTCACGACGACCGACGACGCCGTCTACGTCACCCAGGTCCTGCCCGGCCTCGTGCTCTTCGGCCTCGGCCTCGCGATGACCGTCGCGCCCCTCACGTCCGCGATCCTCGGCTCGATCCCCGCGGCCGACGCCGGCATCGGCTCGGCGGTCAACAACGCGGTGTCCCGCGTCGCGGGGCTCGTCGTCATCGCGTTCGCGGGCGTGATCGTCGGCGGCGTGCTCGACCTCGACGGCTTCCACCGCTCGCTCGTCGTCACCGCCGCGCTGCTGGTCCTCGGCGGCGCGCTGAGCTGGGTCGGCATCCGCAACGAGAAGGTGCGCGCGACGGCGGACGCGCTCGGCTGAGCGACGCGGGCTCAGCCGGGTGCGCGGGCGACCACGGCGTACGTGTGCCAGTGCTTGGGCCCGCTGAACGCCTCGCCGTCCTCCTCGACCTCGTCGAGCACGACGACGTCCAGCCCGGCGAGCAGGTCGCCCACCTCGGCGCGGGTCAGGAAGGTCTCGCCCGGTGCGCCCGCCCACGAGTCGCGGTCGCCGAACAGGTCGACGGCGAGCCACCCGCCCGGGGAGAGCGCGCTGCGGACCTGCCACCAGGCGTCGTCGAACGCCGGGCGGGGCACGTGCGGGAGCGAGTAGCTCGCGTGGACGAGGCCTACGGACGCGGGGTCGACCAGGGTGGAGACGTCGGCGAAGCCGGCCTCGTGCACGGCGAGCCGGGTGCGGTCGCCCGGCCGGACGGCGTCGCGCACCAGGTCTCGCGTCCCCGGGGCCGGGTCGAGCGCGACGACGCGCCACCCGGCGTCGAGCATCGCGGCCGTCTCGACGCCCGCCCCGCAACCCAGGTCGAGCGCGAGGCGCCCGTCGCCCGGACCCGCGAGGTCGAGGACGCGGCGGCACAGGTCGCGCACGGGCCGCCCGCGCTGGGCCGCGTTGTAGGCAGGCCAGCGCGCCGGGTCTCTCACCGGACGGTCTGGAGGTCGTGCGTCGAGGTGTTGAGGCGGCGCGCGCCGTCGGGCACGTAGGGCGGGAACGCGACGACGATGTCCTCGATCCGCACGCCGAACCGTCCGGGCAGGTAGACGCCCGGCTCGACGGAGAAGCACATGCCGGGCTCGATCGGCCGGTCCTCGCCCTCGACCATGTACGGCGGCTCGTGGGTCGTGGTGCCGATGCCGTGCCCCGTGCGGTGCACGAAGAACTCGCCATAGCCCGCGTCGGTGATGACGGCGCGTGCAGCGCGGTCGACGTCCTGGCACGTCGCGCCCGGACGCACCGCGTCGACCCCCGCCTGCTGGGCGCGGCGGACGACGTCGTAGACCTCGCGCTGCTGTGCTGCCAGGGCGTCGTCGGTGCCGCCCTCGACGAGGACCGTGCGCGTCGTGTCCGAGCCGTACCCGTGGCGCAGCCCGCCGAAGTCGAGCACGACGAGGTCGCCCGGCTCGATGACCCGGTCGCCCGCGTCGTGGTGCGGGTCGGCGCCGTTCGGGCCGGCGCACACGAGCGTGAAGTCGACCTGCTCGTGCCCGTGCTCGCGCAGGAACCGGTCGAGGTCGGCGGCGACGTCCCGCTCGCGCCGGCCCGCGAACGCGACCTCGCGGACCTGGGCGAAGGCCGCGTCGGCGGCGGCGCCTGCCGCGGCGAGGCGCTCGACCTCCTGCGCGTCCTTGACGGCGCGCAGCGTCGGGACGGCGTCGGTGAACGCGGTGAACCGCGCGTCCGGGAGCGCCCGCTGGAGCCCGAGCACGTGCAGCGCCCACGTCGAGTCCGAGACGGCGTAGGTGCCGGACCGGTCGAGGAGGCGCGCGGCGGCGGCGTGCTCGTCGTCGCCGTCCCGCCAGGTCACGACGTCGAGCCCGTCCGCGCCCGGGGCCGAGACCAGGTCGCCGCGCTCGAGCAGCGGCACGACGACGGACGCGGCGCCGGTCGTCCCGGTCCCGCCCGCGGGGATCGCGAGCAGCGTGAGGCGCTCGGTGTCCGGCGGCGCGTAGCCGGTGAAGTAGGCGAGGTCGGGCCCTGGCGAGACGAGGAGCCCCGCGAGCCCGGCCTCACGGGCGTGCGCAGCCGCGCGCTCGCGGCGGGCGGCGTAGACCTCGGGGCCGAACGCGGCCCCCGGACGTGCGGCGTCGGTCCTGCTCATGGTGCCAGCCTGGCACCGCCCACCCGCGAGATCGACCCGAACGGCCCGACGTCGACCCTCTGAAGGTCGATCTCGGACGTGCGGGTCGATCTCGCGGCGCGCGGGGGAGTGGCAGGGTGGGCACATGACCGACGTGCGCAACCTCCTCGCCGCCCTCGACGCGTTCGACGGGCACTGGCAGCCCCACCGGGTCGCGAGCCTCAACGACCAGGACGTCAAGGTGGTCAAGGTGCTCGGCGAGTTCGTCTGGCACACCCACCCCGACACCGACGAGCTGTTCCTCGTGCTCGCGGGCGAGCTGACGATCGACCTGCGCGAGGACGGCGTCGAGCGCGCGGTCGTGCTGGGGCCGCACGACCTGTTCGTCGTGCCGCGCGGCGTCGAGCACCGCCCGCGGGCCGACGTCGAGACCTCCGCGGTGCTCGTCGAGCGCCGGGGGACCGTGAACACGGGGGACGCGGGCGGCGACCTCACGTCGCCGCTGCGCGAGCTGCCGGACGCCTGACGACGACGAGATCGACCCGAGCGGCCGAGATCGACCCTCGGTGGGTCGATCTGGGGACGCTCGGGTCGATCTCGCGGGGGTCAGACCCGGACGACGACCTTGCCGCGCACGTGGCCGGACTGGCTCGCGCGGTGCGCGTCGGCGGCGTCGGCGAGGTCGAACACCTCCGCGACCTCCGGACGCAGGACGCCCTCCTCGCCGAGGCGCGCGAGCTCCGCGAGGTCCGCCGCGTCGGGGCGCACCCACACGTAGTGCCCGCCGAGCTCGTCGCGCGCGCGGGCGTCGACGATCGAGGCGACCGTGCCGCCGTCGCGCAGCACCTGGGGCACGGTGTCGAGCGCGTCGCCGCCCACGTAGTCGAGGACGACGTCCACGCCCTCGGGTACGAGCGCCCGGACGCGGTCCGCGAGCCCGTCGCCGTACGTGACCGGCTCGGCGCCGAGCGAGCGCAGGAAGTCGTGGTTGCGCTCGGAGGCGGTCCCGATCACGCGCGCGCCGAGCGCCCGCGCGATCTGCACGGCGAACGACCCGACGCCGCCGGCCGCGGCGTGCACGAGGACGGTCTGCCCGGCGGTGACGCCCGCGCGCCGGATCGTCTGGTACGCCGTCAGACCGGCGAGCGGGACCGCGGCGGCCTCCTCGAACGACCACGCCGCGGGCTTGCGCGCGAGCGTGCGGACCGGCGCCGCGACGAGCTCCGCGAACGTCCCGCCCGACACCTCGCCGCCGACGACGTCCTTGCGCACGTACCCGTACACCTCGTCGCCCACCTGGAGCTCCGGGGTGTCGAGCCCGACGCGCTCGACGACGCCCGCGACGTCCCAGCCGGGGACGACCGGGAAGACGGCGTCCATGATCTGGTCCAGGTACCCCTCGCGGACCTTCCAGTCCACCGGGTTGACGCTCGCGGCGCGCACGCGCACGAGCACGGAGTCGGGCCCGACCTTGGGGGTCGGGAGGTCGGTCGTCTCGAGGACGTCGGGGCCGCCGTAGCGGGAGTAGGTGATGGCTCGCATGATGGCGGCAACGGCGCGCGCGCCCGCCCGATTCCCGAGACCGACCGTCACGAGATAGAGCGTCCGGTCTCGAGGTAGGACACGCGGGGTTCTACCTCGAGACCGGACGCTCTACCTCGTGCGGTGCGTCAGCCCTCGAACGCCGTCGGGTCCATGAAGAGGACCTCCCACTGGTGGCCGTCGAGGTCGGCGAAGCTGCGGGAGTACATGAACCCGCCCTCCTCCTGGGGGTCCTTCACCGGGGTCGCGCCGGCGGCGAACGCGGCGTCGGCGAGGCGGTCGACCTCCTCGCGCGTGCTGACGCTCAGCGCGTTGATGACCTCGGTCGTGGCGGTCGCGTCGGCGATCGCCTTGTTCGTGAACCGCTTCGCGAACTCCTCGGTGAGGAGCATGACGTAGATCGTGTCGCTGAGGACGATCGAGGACGCGTTCTCGTCCGTGAACTGCTCGTTCACCGTGTACCCGAGGGCCGTGTAGAACGCCTTGGCGGCGTCGAGGTCCTTGACGGGCAGGTTGACGAAGATCTGCGTGCTCATGAGTGCGCCTCCGGCGTCGTGGGCGGTTCGCCCGGTACGTGGTGTCGTGGAGGTAGACGACCGGTGCCTCATGAACTCATCGCCCGGCCGCGCACGCGTCGCGGCCGGGCGACGGACCGCCCCGGGGAGGGCTCAGACGAGCACGGCGCCGTCGCGCGCGACGACCCGGCCGCCGGCGACGACGAGCGCGCGGCGCGGGGCGCGCACGACGGCGTCGGGCACGTTCTCGGCGTCGACGAGCACGACGTCCGCGGGCGCCCCCACGACGAGGTCGTGCACGTCGCGGCCGACGAACCGCGCGGCGTCGGAGGTCGCGACGCGCGCGGCGGTGATGAGCTCCTCGTCGTACCGGAACCGCGACAGGCGCGCGAGCTGGGTCGTGAGGGCGAGGAGGTCGCCGGTCCCGTAGGGGGACCACAGGTCGCGGATGCCGTCCGTGCCGAGCCCGACGGCGACGCCGGCCGCGCGCAGCGCGTGCACGGGCAGGGGCGCGGCGCCGATCGGTGCGACGGTCGTCATGGTGATGCCGGCCTCGCCCATCGCGGCGACGAGGTCGGCCTGGCGCGCGGCGGGGACGTCCCCGACGGCGAACCCGTGCGCGACGTTGACCTTGCCCTGGAGCCCGGCGCGCAGCGTGCGGTCGATCATGAGCTCGACCTGGAACGCGCCGAGGTCGCCGCCGTCGTGGAGGTGCACGTCGATCCCGACGCCGCGGCGCTCGGCGATCGCGAAGAGCCCGTCGAGCTGGCCCACGGGGTCGCGGTCGATCGACGCCGGGTCGAGACCACCGATGTGCTCGGCCCCCGCGGCGGCGGCCGCGTCGAGGAGGTCGAGCACGCCCGGGCGGCGCAGCACGCCGTCCTGCGGGAACGCGACGATCTCGGCGTGCACCGCGCCGCCGAGCGCGGCGAGCGAGTCGCGCACGACCTCGATGCCGCGCAGGCCCAGGCCGAGGTCGACGTCCACGTGGGTGCGGATCGCCGTGGTGCCGTGGCGGACGAACTCGCGCAGCACGGCGAGCGTGACGTCGACGCCCGGGATGCCGAGCTCGTCGCGGTGCGCGCGCTCGTGCGCGATGCGCCCCTGGGTCGTCGCCTCGCCGCCGTAGCTGACCCACGGCTTGCCCCACCAGCTCTTGTCGACGTGCGCGTGCGCGTTGACGAGTCCAGGCAGGGCGAGCAGGCCCCGACCGTCCGTGACGCCGCCCTCGGTCCCGGTGCCCGACGGCGCGGGCGCGGCCGGGTCGTGCGGCGTCACGGCGGCGATGCGCCCGTCGGCGACGTGCAGGTCGACGCGCTCGCCGCCCCAGGGGCGGACGTCGCGCAGGACGGTGACGGACTCGGGGGTGCTCGGGCTGGTCATGCGGCGGGTCCTTCCGGGAGCGGGACGACGACCTGGGGCCGTCCGGGGATCTGGATCTCGTACGTGGCGAGGGTGTCGAGGTCGACGACGGTCGCGCCGTCCCACGCCTCGGCCTGGGTGTAGCCGCCGGCGAGCACCGCGCTGAGGGCGCCGGTCGCCGGGTCGGTCCACGTGGTCGCGGTCTCGTGCCGGCGCGTCAGCGGCGCGACCTGCTCGGCCCCGGTCGCGGGGTCGAGCACCGTCACGTTCGGCCCGCCCGCGGCGTTGCCGAACGGGCCGTTGCCCACGACGACGACGCGGCCGTCGGGCGTGCGGGCGACGCCGTGCTGGTGGCTGTCGGCCGCGGACGGCACGGTCGTCGTCGTGCCGGTGGCCGGGTCCAGGCGGACCAGGACGCGTCCCTGGTAGGGGAGGAGGAGCGACCCGTCGTCGTCGAGCACGGCGTAGTGCGGCTTCTCGAACGACGCGAGCCCGCCCTCGGTGCCGAAGGGGGCGACCTCGATGCGCCGCGCCTCGAACGTCGTGGTGTCGACGACGTGCACCGAGAACTGGTCGTGGTCGACCGTGTAGACCTCGCTGCCGTCGGCCGCAACGAGCACGTCGAACGGCCGCAGGCCCACGGGCGTGCTCGCGAGGACCTCGCGCGCGGCGACGTCGATCGTCTCGAGCGTGGACGAGTCGCCGCGGTGGACGGCCACGTAGACCCGGGTGCCGTCGGGCGACACCGCGATGCCCATGCCGCCGCGGCGGTACTCGCCGAACCCGACCCGGGCGGGCGTGTCCCGGTAGGGGATCAGGTCGACGCGCTCGCTCGTGGTGAGGTCGACGACCGCGACGCCCTGCGCCGTCGAGACGTACGCGCGCATCGTCGGGGCGTGCACGGCGATCCCCCAGGGCGCGGCGCCGACCTCGACGCGGTCGACGACGGCGCTCCCGTCCCGGATCGTCGGGTCGACGACCGCGAGCCCGTCGGACTCGGCCTCGGTCGCGAGCAGGTAGCGCGCGGGAGCCTCCACCGGCTCCTCGGGGACCGCGGGCTCGTCCGAGGGGGCGGGCGCAGGGGTCGGGGCGGGGGACGTGACGTCGGGGCTCGGCGCGGGAGCGGACGAGGCGGTGTCGTCTGCGGCACCGGGGGTTCAGGCGGCGAGCAGCGCGACGACGGCGGCCGTCGCCCACGCTGCGGCGACGTGCCGGGTGCGGCGCGCGCGACGGCGCCGGGGCGCGGTGCCACCGGGAGCGGGGAGGGGAGCCATGGCAAAATGGTATACCAATTGCGTCTGAGTGCCCTCGCGGACCCGAACCGTCGTCCGGGCTCGCCGAGGGCCGGACGTCGGCCGGGGAGGACGTGTCGGTGGTGCGCCCGGCTCACGCGCGGCCGTCGGCCGACGCCTCCACAGCCCGGGGCTCCAGCACGACGACCGCCGTCTCGGTCGGGCGCCGTGCGGCGAAACCGTCCAGCGCGCGGTCGAACGTGCGCCACCGCTCCCAGAGCCGGGCGCGCTCCGCCCCCTCGGCCGCGCGACCGCGGACCGCGCGCGTCTCGCCGTGCAGCTCGACGGTCGTGTCCGGGTGCGCCTGGAGGTTGAGCCACCACGCGGGCTCGGGCGCGGCCCAGCCGTTCATCGCGAGCGTGACGAGGTTCGGGCCGTCCTCGACGTACCCGACGATCACGTCGTGCTCACGGCCGGTGCGTCGCCCGACCGTGCGGAGCAGGAGCGTGCCCCACTTCGCGGGCTGCGGGCGCCACAGACCGCGCCGGTGCCCCGTGACCCGGTAGTACGCGCGGTGCACGACCCAGGCCGTGCGGACGAACCAGCGCGGCGGGAGCCGGGGCGGGCGCTCAGGGGCGGGAGGTGCGGAGGACGTGTCGGTCATGGTCACCGTCCTGCGTCGGAGGGGAGCCGAGGAACCTCGACGCAGCAACGGTCCCGCGGGCGAGAGCCGGCGTCAACGGTCCGCCACCCTGCCGTCAGCGGTCGAGCGTCGCGGGCTCCTCGCGCACGACGTCGGCCGGCGCCTTGTCACGCCGCCACCCCTTCCACACGGGGTGCCGCAGCTTGCCGAACGGGATGTCGTCGCCCTCGCCCTCGCCGGGCCCCGTCCACTCGGCGTAGACGACCTCGGCGACCCGGCGCGGCGACACCCACCGCGCGTCGCGCGCGTCCTCGCGGGGCACTCCCGTCGCGGGCGCGGTCGTGCGCTCGATCCGGCCGAGCTCGGCGACGAGGTCGCGTCGCTCGGCGTCCGTGAAGCCCGACCCGACGCGGCCCACGTAGACGAGCCGGTCGCCGTCGGGCACCGCGAGCAGGAGCGACCCGACGAGGTGCGTCCGGTCGCCGTGCCCCGGCCGCCACCCCACGACGACGACCTCCTGCGACTGCGCGTGCTTGAGCTTGAGCCACAGCGTCGACCGGCGGCCGGACGAGTACGTGCCGTCGCGCCGCTTGGCGACGACCCCCTCCAGGCCGAGCCGCCTCGACGTCTCCATCGCCGCGTCGAGGTCGCCGTCGAACGCGGGCGGCACGTGCACGGGTGCGTGCGCGTCGTCGAGCACGTCCTCGAGGAGCTCCCGGCGCTCGTCGTAGGGGCGCTTCGCCAAGGAGCGCCCCGCCGTCTCGAGAATGTCGAACACCATGAGGTCGACGGCGACCTTCCGCCGCGCCGCCGCCACGTCGCCGGGCTTGGCGATGTTCGCGCGCTGCTGCAGGCGGCGGAAGCTCGGGCGCCCGCGCGTATCGAGCGCGACGATCTCCCCATCGAGCACCACGGGCAGCGCCTCGCCGGGGACCTGGTCGGCGAGCGCCTGCAGCTCCGGGTACGTCACCGTCATGTCCTTGCCCGAGCGGCTCACGAGCCGCACCTGGCCGTGCGACACGTGAGCCAGAGCCCGGAACCCGTCCCACTTCATCTCGAACGCCCAACCGTCGCCGTCGCGCAGGTCGCCTGGCGTCGCGGGAGAAGCGAGCATGGGCCGCCAGTCCGTCCGAGCCGGCTGCGGTTCGGTCGGGGTTTGGTCGGGGCCGTGGTCGGGCTGGGTGGCGGGTGGGGCGCTCGCGCCGGGTCTACCATCCGCGCCTTGTTCCTCGGCGCTCCCGCCAGACCCGCCACGACCCGGCGCGAGCGCCCCACCCGCCTCCTTCGTCTCGCCCTGGTCGCCGCTCGCCTCGACCGCTGCGCCCTCGCCACGGCCCGACGACCTCCCCAGGGTGCCGCCGCGCGGGGCCATGAGGTGGATGAGCCAGTTGTCGTCCTCGCGGCCGTCGCGGCCGCCCGTGTGGATGAGCGCGAGGCGGCGCGTGCCGTGCTGCTCTCCGTGAAGGGTGACGATGACCTCCTTGCCGTCCCGCCACTTCTCGAGCTCGTACGTGCCGGCGTCCCAGATCGTCACCTCGCCCGCGCCGTACTCGCCCTTCGGGATCGTGCCCTCGAACGCCCCGTACGCGAGCGGGTGGTCCTCGGTCTGGACGGCGAGGTGGTTCTTCTTCGGGTCCGTCGGCTCGCCGCGGGGCAGCGCCCAGCTCACGAGGACGCCGTCGTGCTCGAGGCGGAAGTCCCAGTGCAGCCGCCGGGCGTGGTGCTCCTGGATGACGAAGCTGTTGCCCGCGCTCGGGGGCGGTGCGTCGTCCGGCACCGGCTCGGGCGTGCGCTGGGCGTCACGCATCGAGCGGTACCGGTGCAGGCGGTCGGGCCGCTCGTCGTCGCTCGTCCCGGGGCCGTCTCCGCCGCTGCCCGACGTCGCAGCGCCCTTGCGCTCGAACGTCGCCATGCGCTCGGGCGTGGGCTCGAGCGCGGAGAGGTGGCCGAGCGTCAGAGCGGCGAGCGGGTCGCCGATCGTGCCCACGCGCTCGACGACCTCGTCCTTGTCGAGGTGCCGCAGGTCCGGGTCGTCGAGCTCCTCCCACGTGCGGGGCGCGGCGACGGTCGGGTGCTCGCGCCCGCGCAGCGAGTACGGCGCGATGGTCGTCTTGTTGCCGTTGTTCTGGCTCCAGTCGACGAGCACCTTGCCGCCGCGCAGCGACTTCTTCATGTCGCTCACGACGAGGTCGGGGTGCTCGGCCTCGAGGTAGCGCGCGAGCTCGTGCGCGACGGCGGAGACGGCCGCGGCGTCCTGCTTGCCGTCGAGCGCGGCGTACAGGTGGATGCCCTTGGAACCGCTCGTCACGGGCAGGGGCTCGAGCCCCATGCCCTGCAGGATCTGCCGGGCCAGGCGCGCGACCTCCGCGCACTCGGCCAGCCCGGCCCCCGGCCCGGGGTCCAGGTCGAGGACGAGCCGGTCCGGGTTCAGGTGGACGCCGGTGCGGCCGAACTGCCACTGCGGCACGTGCAGCTCGAGCGACGCCGTCTGGCCGAGCCACGTCAGCGTGGCCAGGTCGTCGACGAGCACGTAGTCGTTCGCGCTGCTCTTGTGCTGGATGCGGCGCGTGCGTACCCACGACGGCACGCCCTGCCCCGCGTTCTTCTGGAAGAACACCTGCCCGTCGACCCCGTCCGGCCAGCGCTTGCGCGTCGCGGGCCGGTGGGCGCAGTGGGGGAGCATGACGTCGGCGACGGCCGCGAGGTACGCGAGGACGTCGGCCTTCGTCGTGCCGGTGGCGGGGTAGAGGACCTTGTCGAGGTTCGTGAGCCGCAGGCGGTGGCCCCCGACGCTCACCGTCTCGCCCGCGCCGCGGCTCGATGAGGTGGCCATGGGCCTATCGTGGCGCGCACGGGTCCGCGCCGCCCGCCGGACGGGACCCGACGCGGGACCAAGGGCCCTGCCCGCGGGCCGCCGCGGGAACTTCCTGGCGTCCCCGACCGTGCACACTGGAGGAGGCGGTCCGACCCAGCCGGGGAGGCCGCCGGGACGAGGCAGGACCGAGAGGAACACCGTGACGCACCTGACGACCGACGACGTACCGCTCCCCGCGGAGATCGGTCCGCGCGTCCGCGAGTTCCGGCGCCTGATGATGAACTACAAGTTCGGGATCGACGAGGTGATGACCAAGATCACCGTCCTGCGCGACGAGTTCCGGCACGTGCACGACGACAACCCGATCGAGCACCTCGGCTCGCGTCTGAAGTCGCTCGAGTCGATCGTGGCGAAGGCGCGGCGCAAGGGGATCCCGCTCACGCCCGAGGGCGTGCGGGAGAACATGTTCGACGTCGCGGGCGTGCGCGTGACGTGCGCGTTCGTCTCGGACATCTACCGCGTGCGGGACCTGCTCGTCGGCCAGCGCGACCTCACGGTGCTCGAGGAGCGCGACTACATCGCCCACCCCAAGGGCAACGGGTACAAGAGCCTGCACCTCATCGTCCAGGTGCCCGTGTTCCTGTCGGACCGCGTCGAGGACGTCGTGGTCGAGATCCAGCTCCGCACGATCGCGATGGACTTCTGGGCGAGCCTCGAGCACAAGATCTACTACAAGTACCAGCGGGACGTGCCGCAGCACCTCACCGACGCCCTCAAGCTCGCGGCCGACGTCGCCGCGACCCTCGACACGACCATGGAGCGCATCCACGACGAGGTCCGCGGCCTCGACGGCGTACCCGAGCCCACGGAGAACACCGACGAGCTCGCCACGCCGCGCGAGGTGATGGAGAGCTTCATGCGGACGGCGCAGGTCGCCGACGAGGCGTTCCACGAGCGCCGCCACGACGGCTGACGCCGCCCGCCCCGCGGGTCGGCGGCGCCGGCGGCCGAGGGAGCGGGCTCAGGTCCAGCGGAACCAGCGCGCCGCGACGACGGTCCCGACCACGACCGCACCGCCGAGCGCGACGAGGTGCGCCGGCTCCACGGGCTGCCCCGCCCACGCGTCGCCGAGCGCCTGCACCGCGGCGCCGAAGGGCAGCATCTCGCCGAGCCGTGCCACCGGCTCGGGGAGGTTCGACACGGCGCCGAACATGCCGCCGGTCGCCCCGAACGCGAAGAACGCGACGAGACCGAGCGCGAGCGCGGCGTTCGGGGTCGGCGCGACGGCGGCCACGAGCATCCCGACGGCGTACATCGCCGCCGACGCCAGGGCGAGCACGCCGAGCGCGACCCCGGGGGAGGCGGGGAGCCGCGCGTCGAACGCGACCGTCGCGACGCCGAGGGCGAGCGCGACGCCCCCGGCGGTCTGGGCGACGCTCACCACGACCTGCGCGACGAGCACCATCGCGGGCGACGCGGGCGTGACGGACAGACGCTTGAGGATGCCGGACCGCCGGTAGTAGGCCAGGAAGCTCGGCATGTTGATGACGCCGATCATGCCGACGACGACGGCGAGCACGACCGGCACGACGAAGACGTCGAACGCGGTCCGGCCCCCCGATCCCGGGACGACCACCGTCGTGACGTCGCTGACCCCGTACATGACGAGGATCAGCACGGGCATGCCGAACGGCATCACGAGCCCGGCGGTGTCGCGCGCGACCATCCGCGCCTCGGCGCCGACCAGCGCGGCCCACGCGCGCGGCCCGGGTCGCGTCGAGGCGCCCCGCCCGGAGGGGGTCGTGACGGCGGGGACGGTGGTGGTCATGCGGCCTCCTCGGTCGGGGCGGTCGTCGTCCGGGTCGCGCCCGGCGGGTCGTCGGTCAGCGGGCGCCCCGTCAGGGCGAGGAACGCGTCGTCGAGCGTCGCGCGCTCGAGCCGGGTCTCGGTCGCGACGACGCCGGCCCGCACGAGCGCGGTGCTCACCTCCTGGAGCAGGTCGCCGCCACCGGTCACGACGACCTGGTCCCCGCGGACCGCGACGTCGTCCACGCCAGGGACACGGTCCAGGAGCGCGGGCGGGAGAGGCTGCGCGACCCGGAACCGCACGCGCTGGTCCAGCCCGGCACCCGCGACCAGCCCGGCCGGGGTGTCGTGCGCGACGACGCGACCGCTCTCGATCAGGGTCACGCGGTCGCACAGCCGCTCGACCTCCTCCATGAGGTGCGAGACGAGGAGCACGGTCGCGCCGCCGTCGCGCAGGTCCTCCACGACGCCCCAGACCTGCCGGCGAGCCTGCGGGTCGAGCCCGGTCGTGAGCTCGTCGAGGATCACGACGCGCGGGTCGCCGACGAGCGCGAGGACGATCGCGACCCGCTGCTGCTGGCCCCCCGAGAGCCGCTCGTAGCGCACGTCGCGCTGCTCCTCGAGCCCCAGCGTCGTGACCAGCTCGTCGGGGTCGCGGCCCGCGCCGTAGAACGTGCGGTAGAGGTGCGCGAGCTCGCGCACCGTCAGCGCGCCGTGCAGGAACCCCGACTGGAGCTGCACCCCGAGCACCTGCCGCACCGCGGCACGGTCCGTGAACGGGTCGAGGCCGAGCACCCGCACGGACCCGTGGTCGGGGCGGCGCACGCCCGCGACCATCTCGACCGTCGTCGTCTTGCCCGCACCGTTGGGACCGAGGATCCCCAGGACCTCGCCCTCGACGGCGACGAGGCTGACGTCGTCCACCACCGTCGTGGTCCCGCCCCTGCGGCGGTAGTGCTTCGTGAGGTTCCGTGCGTCGACGGCGTCCATGTCGTCCTTCCTGCTCGTCCGCTGCGTCCGTGCGACCGGTCGGGGCGTCCTGCACCTGCCGGCCTCCTCCGACGCTAGGGACCGCACGGACCGTCCCGCGCGTGCCGGTCGTCACCGACCTCACCCATGACTTCCGGCACGTCGCACCCGCCCCGGGGATCCGTAGGGTGGGGGGATGCGACGGACCGACCCGGAGGTGTGGGCGGGCATCGCGATGCTCGTCGTGATCCTCGGCATCGGGGCGCTCGTCCCGATCGCCGCGGCCGAGGCCGTGACCCTGCCCGTGGGCGCCTGGCTCGGCGTCTTCGCGGCCTTCGTCGTGGTGACCGTCGGGATCGTCCTCAGGGCGGGGTTCGGGACGCCCCGGGCGTACACGTTGCTCGGCGCCCAGGTCGTCCTCGTCGCGACGCTCGTGCTCACCGCCCCCGGCGCGGGCTGGCTCCCGATCCTGCTCGTCGTCGTCGCGGCGCTGAGCGTGTACGTGGTCCCCGTCCCCGCCGTCGCGGTCGTCGTCGCGGTGAACGTCGTGGTCGTCGGTGCTGCCGTCGGTCTGCGCGGCTCGGCGACCGACGCCCTGCTCACCGCGATGATCTACCTGCTGCTCCAGGTCGCGAGCGTCGGCTCGACGCTCGCCCTCCAGCGCGAGCGGCGCATGCGCGAGCAGCTCGCCGTCGCGCACGTCGAGCTGCGCGCGGCGGCCGTGCTGCGGGACGAGTCGACGCGCTCCGACGAGCGCCTGCGGATCGCGCGCGAGCTGCACGACGTCCTCGGCCACCAGCTCACCGTCCTCGCCCTCGAGCTCGAGACGGCGAGCCACCAGGACGGCGGCCGGGCGCGCGAGCACGTGCTGCGGGCCAAGGACGTCGCCCGTGAGCTGCTCGGCGACGTCCGGGCCACGGTCGGCGAGCTGCGGCGGCAGGCGCCCAGCCTGCAGGAGTCGCTCGGTGCGCTCGTCGAGCGGGTGACCGTGCCGCGCGTGCGGGTCGCCGTCGACGACGACGTCACGGTCGACGAGGACCAGACGGTCGTGCTCGTGCGCGTGGTCCAGGAGGCGCTGACCAACGCGATCCGGCACGCCGAGGCGACCGTGCTCGACGTCGTCGTCAGCGCCGACGAGGGTCGGGTGCGGCTCGTCGCCCAGGACGACGGGTGGGGTGCCGCGCGCGTGGAGCCGGGCAACGGGCTGCGGGGGATCGAGGAGCGGGTCCGCGCCGCCGGCGGGACCGTCCGGCTCGATGGGCGGAACGGGTTCCGGGTCGAGGTCGAGCTCGACCCCGTGCGGCGGAGCGTCGCCGAGCGCCGCCGCGTCGAGGGCGAGGGCCGCGCCCTCGCGCACGGCCCCGGACCGGTCGGCTCGACCGTGACCGGAGCATGAGCGAACCCGTGGTGCGCGTCCTGCTCGTCGACGACCAGACGCTCGTGCGGCAGGGGATCCGCAGCCTCCTCGAGCTCGCGCCGGACATCGCCGTCGTCGCGGAGGCGGAGGACGGGATGACGGCGCTCGCGGCCGTGCGCGAGCACGAGCCCGACGTCGTCCTGCTCGACTTGCGCATGCCGCGCCACGACGGCATCTGGGCGCTCGAGGCGATGGCCGAGAGCGGGCACGACGTCCCCGTCCTCGTGCTCACGACCTTCGACGACGACGCGCTCGTGCTCCGCGCCCTGCGGGCGGGGGCACGGGGGTACCTGCTCAAGGACGTGACGCTCGAGCAGCTCACGGGCGCCGTCCGCACGCTCGCCTCCGGCGGCACCCTCGTGCAGCCGTCGATCACCGACCGGCTCCTCCGGGCGGTGCGAGCCGGGACCGTCCCCGCCGACGACCTGGACGACGGCACCGGCCCGGTGCAGGAGCTGACCGACCGCGAGCTCGAGGTGCTCCGTCTCGTCGCCGCCGGCTTCTCCAACCGCGAGATCGCGCACGCGCTCTTCCTCGCCGAGGGGACCGTGAAGAACCACGTGTCGACCGTGCTGCTCAAGCTGGGGACGCGCGACCGCACGCGCGCCGTGCTGCGCGCGCTGCACGTCGGCCTGCTCGGCTGACGCTGGTCAGAGCAGCGTCTCGACGCCGATCGTCACCCGGTCGCCGACGTCGACGCCCTCGGCGCGGCGCACCGCGGCCTTGATGGGCACGACGAACGTCTTGCGCCCCGCGTCGGGGAACACCGACGTCGACCAGCGCTGCGCCCCGAGCGTCACCTCGACCTTGACGGAGCCGAACCCCGCGGGCGGGAGCGGCAGCTCCGCGATCTCGTCGCTCACGTCCTCCGGCAGCGCGGCGAACACCCAGCTGTCGGTGCGCGCCTCCCACCGCCACAGCTCTGCCTCGAACTCGAACCTCGTCCCCGCCACGAGACCATGGTGCCGCGGGCCACCCACACGGCGGGCGTCGTCGGGCGGGCTGCGGGCGACGCCGCAGCCCCCGCAGAGCCCCCGCCCCCTCGCGGGCGGGCGCGCGGGGCGCCACCATGGACGGATGAGGGCCATCTGGAAGGGCGCCATCACGTTCGGTCTCGTCAACGTGCCCGTCAAGGTGTACTCCGCGACGGAGGACCACGACGTGCCGCTGCACCAGGTGCACGACAAGGACGGCGGGCGCATCCGCTACCGGCGCGTGTGCGAGATCGACGGCGAGGTCGTGCCGTACGAGCACATCGACAAGGCGTACGACGACGGCGAGCGCACCGTCGTGCTCACAGGCGAGGACTTCTCGGCGCTCCCCGCGGAGCGCAGCCGCGAGATCGAGGTCGTCGAGTTCGTGCCGAGCGAGCAGATCGATCCGCTCCTGCTCGACCGCAGCTACTACCTGGAGCCCGACTCGAAGTCCAACAAGGCGTACGTGCTCATGCGGCGCACGCTCGAGGAGACCGACCGGACGGCGATCGTGAAGTTCGCGCTGCGCCAGCGCACACGGCTCGCCGCGATGCGCGTGCGCGACGACGTGCTCGTCCTCCAGACGCTGCTGTGGGCCGACGAGGTGCGCGAGGCCGCGTTCCCCTCGCTCGACGACGAGGCGAAGGTGACGGACAAGGAGCTCGCCATGTCCGCGCAGCTCGTCGCGAGCTTCGAGGCGGACTTCACGCCCGAGGAGTACGAGGACGACTACCAGGTGCAGCTCCGCCAGCTCATCGAGGCCAAGCTCGAGCAGGGCGACGCGCTCGACACCGCCGAGACGTTCGGCGAGCAGCCCGAGGAGGGCGAGGGCGCCGAGGTCATCGACCTCATGGAGGCGCTGCGCAAGTCCGTCGCGTCGTCGAAGAGTGGCCGCACGAGCGGGTCGGGGTCGTCCGGCGGGTCGACGGCGAAGGGCGGCTCGGGACGCAAGGCCGCCTCGTCGTCGGGCAAGGGCTCCTCCGGGTCCCGGGCCAAGGCTGGGAGCACGAAGGACGAGGGCTCGAAGCCCGCCGCGAAGAAGAGCACAGGCCGCTCGACGTCGAAGGAGAAGTCGACGGCGACCAAGACGACCCGCAAGAAGGCGTCCGCGTAGGGGTGGCGATCCCGCCCCGGCCCGACGCGGGGCGAGGGGCGCACGATGAGTTCGGCTCCCGGCCCCCGTCGGAACCGGTGGGCGGTCGTCCGGCCGCCCGCGAGACCTGTGACGCTTGTGACGAACGGAGACGACGATGCGCGCGATCGTGCCGAGCCTGTGGTTCGACGGCAACCTCGAGGAGGCCATCACCTTCTACGCGAGCGTCTTCCCCGACGCGACGGTCGGCGACGTGTTCCGCCAGCCCGACGGTACGGCGGTGTCGGCCGACTTCGAGCTCGCCGGGCACCGGTTCGCCGCCATCAACGGCGGCCCGCAGTTCCCGTTCACCGAGGCGGTGTCGTTCGTCGTCGAGTGCGAGTCGCAGGACGAGGTCGACGAGTACTGGGCCGCGCTCACCGACGGCGGGCAGGAGTCGCAGTGCGGCTGGCTCAAGGACCGGTTCGGGCTGTCGTGGCAGGTGGTCCCCGTCGAGTTCCTCGCGATGCTGCAGGATCCGGACCCCGCCCGCGTCCAGCGCGTCGTCGACGTGATGATGACGCAGGCCAAGCTCGACCTGGGACCGCTGCGGGCGGCCTACGACGGCTGATCCACCGGCCGTGGCCCGGCCCGGCCGCACAGGCGGTTCGTCGGAGATGTCCAGGTCGTGCCCAGGTCTGGTTGAATGCGCTCGACATCTCCGCCGACGGCGTCCGCCGTCCCTCGTGAAGGACCACGAACCGAGTGAAGAAGCTCCTAGCCGGCACCGTGGGGACGGTGCTGGCCCTCGGCGGGCTGGGCGTCGCCACCGCGACCCCAGCAGCCGCCGCTACCCAGTACGTGCAGCCGTCCTGCAGCTCCCTCTACGTCAGTCTTGACGGGTACCCCGACGGGTCGACGTTCACGCTCACCCTCGACGGCGAGACCGAGACCGCTACCTTCGATGGCTCCTACGGGGTCTGGCGCGACCTCGACTTCTCCGCGCCGCACGACTGGAGCGTCGTCGTCGACGCCCCGGACGACGCGGACGGTGACTTCTCCGACAGCGGCACCACGACGCCGTGCGACACCGACCCGGACGTCTCGGCGTGGGTGGACGCGACCTGCGGCGAGCTCGTCACGAGCATCACCAAGTACCCCGAGGGCTCGCGCGTCGTGACGACGATCGACGGCGAGATCCTGCAGGACACGTCGGCAGCCCTCGCGTACTGGGGGACGTGGAGCCTCGACTGGCAGGTCGCGCACGACTGGTCCGTCGTCCTCGACTCCCCGGACGACTCCCTCGACAGGACGTGGTCCGGGACGACCGAGCCGTGCGGGTTCGACCCGCGGCTGCGTGTCGACGTCAACGCCTACTGCGCGACGATGACGGTCTCGGTCGACGGGTACCCGGCGGGCACGGCGCTCGCCGTGCGCGTGGGGGACGAGGTCGTCGGCGAGGGCACGATCGACGAGAGCGGGTACTTCTGGGGCGAATGGGCCATCGACGGGACAGCCGCGCAGGAGTGGTCCGTCGAGGTCGACGCCGTCGACGACGCGCTCGACCGTACCGAGTCCGGGCTCTCCGAGCCCTGCTGGGTGCCCCCGACCACGGTGGAACCGGTGACGCCGGGCACCGTGACGGACTGCGCGGCGACGCCGGACGACGTCGTGCTTCCTGACGACACCGAGGCGATCAGCTATGCGCGCACGGACCGAGGGATCGTCGCGACGGCGTCCTCGGGCTACGACTTCCCGCTCTGGGTCAGCCCGTGGGAGACGGACGGCGACGGACGGCTCGTGCTCAGGTGGCGCGCCGTCGTCCAGCCACGCTGCGACCTCGAGGTCGTCTCCGTGACGCCGGTGTGCGATGCGGGCGCGCCGGCCGTGGACGTCGTCGTGTCGCCGCCGCCCGGCGCTGACGCGGGGACGCTCGAGATGGACTGGGTGGGGCCGAACGAGGGGTATGACGACGTCGTGTACGGCGGTGGCGGGTTCGGGCAGCCGTTCACGAGCCGTCAGCCGTGGCCGACGTTCGTCACGCACGACGACGGTACGGTCTCGCCGTCCTACAGCCCGGAGTGGCGCCTGGAGGACGTCGACCTGCTCTTCGGGGTCTCGGTCCCGGTCGACGGCGGCTCGTACTCGCGGTACCACCGGGCACTCTGGGAGGACGCGCCGACGGCCGACCCGTGCTCCGACGACCCCGGCCCGCACTTCTCCGTCGACGTGAGCCCGCGCTGGCTCGCGGGCAAGCTCTACCTCAGCGTGCGCGTGCTCAACGAGGGTGAGAGCACGGCGGACGTGAGCGTCGTGACGCCGTTCGGGCGCAAGCACTTCCCGCGCGTCGCGGCCGGGGCGAGCGCGTACCAGGCGTTCGCCGTGCGCACGACGGATCCGGTCGAGGGCCAGGTGGACGTCTCCTTCACGGCCGACGTCGACGGTGAGCAGGTCACGCGGGAGCGTGCCGTCCCGTTCTGGCTCGGCGGGTAGTCGCGAGCCGCACCCGGGGACCGGAGGCCCGGTGGCGCGTCGAGAGGCGTGCCACCGGGCCTCCGGCGTTGCGAGACGGTCCCCGGGTCAGGCGGTCGACGCGCGGCGCAGCGCGACGAGCTCGTCGAGGAGCCGGAGGAGGTCGTCGACGTCGTCGCCGGGTCGGGGCCCGCGGAAGGCGAGGTCCTCCTCGGGGACGCCGTCGCCGTCGTCGGTCTCGGCCGTGCCGCCCGTGACACGGCCGAGCACGTCGCTGCTCAGCGCGGCGTGCGCGTAGAGCCCGTCGCTGAGCAGGACGATCGCGCGCGCGACGACGGGGTCGCCGACCTCGTCGAGGACGGCGCGGGTCCAGGCGTCGTGCGCGCCGTCGAGCGCGGCGCGGGCGCGCGGGAACGACCCCTGCGCCAGGCGCGAGACGGCGAGGTAGACGAGCTCGAACTCGGTGTCGACGAGCGTCGAGGTGCGGATGAGGTAGTCGACGGCGCCCGCGGGCGCGGCGCGCATCGTCTCGACGTCGGCGGCGGTGAGCTCGCGCAGGTGCTCGGTGAGGCCGTCGGCGAGCGCGTCCTTGGAGCCGAAGTGGTAGAGCAGCCCGCCCTTGGACACCCCGGCGCGCTCGGCGACGGCCTCGAGCGTGGCGGCGCGCTCGCCCTGCTCGACGAGGAGGGACGCGAACGCGCGCAGGACCTTGGCGCGGGCAGCGGGGGGCGGCGGCATGGTTCCGAGGGTAGTGGTGAGGGTGTGGTGCACCGGCCGTCCGACCGGGGGCGGCGCCCGCCGACGACGGCCGACGGGGGAGTTGTGGCGGTGCGCAGCGTCACACCGTCGTCGGGATGACGGTGAGCCTCGCGCTCGTTACTGTACCGTCTGGACGGTTCGGAAGTTCGACGCCACCGTGTCGCCCCGACCGCCCGGAAGACGTGGAAGGACCCCTCGCCGTGACGACCCCCGTGACGACGACCACGACGGCCACCCCGACCGCCGCGGCCGCCTCGAACGCGCCCGCCACACGCGGACCCGCGCGCGGCGCCGCCGGCCGCTGGTTCGCGCTCGCCGTGCTGATGCTCCCGGTGCTGCTCGTGTCGATCGACAACACCGTGCTGAGCTTCGCGCTGCCCCAGATCTCCGAGTCGCTGCGCCCCAGCGGGACGCAGCTGCTGTGGATCATCGACATCTACCCGCTCGTGCTCGCCGGCCTGCTCGTGCCGATGGGCTCGTTCGCCGACCGCGTCGGCCGCCGGCGGCTGCTGCTCGTCGGCGCCGTGGGGTTCGCGGCCGTGTCGGTCGTCGCCGCCTACGCGCCCACGGCCGGGGCGCTCGTCGCGTCCCGCGCCGCGCTCGGCTTCTTCGGCGCGATGCTCATGCCGTCGACGCTCTCGCTCCTGCGCAACATCTTCGTCGACCGCGAGGAGCGCCGCCTGGCCATCGCGATCTGGGCGGCAGGGTTCGCCGCCGGGTCGGCCCTCGGCCCGATCGTCGGCGGGTTCCTGCTCGAGCACTTCTGGTGGGGCTCGGTCTTCCTCCTCGCCGTCCCGGTGCTCGTGCTGCTGCTCGCGCTCGCGCCGTTCTTCGTGCCCGAGTCGCGCGACCCCGCCCCGGGCCGCATCGACGTCGTGTCGATCGTGCTCGTCATGGCGACCATGACCCCCGTCGTCTACGGCATCAAGATGCTCGCCAAGTCCGGGGCGAGCACCCTCGCGCTCGGGAGCGTCGTCGTCGGGCTGGTCGCCGGGACGCTGTTCGTGCGCCGCCAGCTCCGCCGGCCCGACCCGATGATCGACGTGCGGCTCTTCGCCCACGGCGCGTTCAGCGGCGCCGTGCTCGTCAACCTGCTGTCGGTGTTCTCGCTCGTCGGGTTCCTGTTCTTCGTCTCCCAGGACGTGCAGCTCGTGCTCGGCCTCACCCCCATGCAGGCGGGCGTCGCGCTCCTGCCCGGCCTGCTCGTCATGATCGTGGCGGGCCTGGGCGTCGTGCGGGTCGTGCGCCGCGTGCGTCCCGCGCACGTCGTCGCCGTCGCGCTGCTGTTCTCCGCGGCCGGGTACGCGGTCGTCGCCGCGGGCGCGGGGGAGAGCACCCTCCTGCTGCTGGTCGTGGCGTTCGTCGTCCTGTCGCTCGGCGTCGGCGCGGCGGAGACCGTGTCGAACGACCTCATCGTGTCGTCCGTCCCCGCCGCCAAGGCGGGCGCGGCGTCCGCGATCTCCGAGACCGCGTACGAGGTCGGCGCCGTGCTCGGCACCGCCGTGCTCGGGAGCATCCTCACCGCGTCGTATCACGCGAACGTCGTCGTCCCGGCGGGCGTCCCCGCGGCCGACGCCGTCGCCGCGGCCGAGACGCTCGGCGGCGCGACCCAGGTCGCCTCGACCCTGCCCGCCGGGCAGGCGCAGGCGCTGCTCGACTCCGCGCACGCCGCGTTCGGCAGCGGCGTGGGCACGACGTCGCTCATCGGCGTCGTGCTCATGCTCGTCGCCGCCGGGGTGGCGCTCGTCACGCTGCGGGGCGCGAAGTCCTGACGGCGCGCCGCCCCGCGCGCCCCGCCGCCCCTCCGCGGAGTGGCGCGCGGCCCTCGCGGTTGGCGACGGGAGCCCGGATCCGGGAGGCTGGGCGGTGATGAGCCGTCCGCACCGCACCCCGCCCCGCTGGGTCCGCTGGACCCTCGCCGTCCTGCTCGCGCTCGTGCCGTGCGTCGTGTGGGGGGTCACGACCGCGACCGCGGAGCGCAGCCTCGGCCCGCACGAGGCGCTCTACGAGGTCACGACCAACGGCCTCGTCACCGTCGACCTCGGCCCGCTCGGCACCATCCAGATCGACTCCCCGCTGCCGCTCGGCCTCGGCGCCGACGTCACCGTCGAGGAGATCCCCGCCGACCTCACCGCGGTCGGGCAGGCGGACACGCTCGAGGGCCTGTCGCAGGACCTCGAGGACTACCTGCGGTTCTTCGGCGGCCCGCAGGAGACGATCGGCTCCGTCGCGCGGGCCCTCGTCGTCGACGCGCTGCGCCGGACGGGCTTCGCGATCCTCGTCGTCGCGGCCGTCGGTGCGGGGCTCTACCTGCTGCTCGGCCCGCCGCGCCGCCGCGAGCTCACCGAGCGGGTCGCGCCGCGCACGTACGAGATCACGGCGGGCGTCGTCCTCGTGTCCCTCGTCGCCGGGTCGCTCGTCGCGAGCGACCCCGGCACGACGACCGGCCCGTCCCAGCGCGCGTCCGCCGTGTTCGACGGGACTCCGCTCGAGGGCGCGCGCATCACCGGCCGGCTCGCGGGCGTCGTCGACACCTACGGCGCGATGCTCATCGACCTGTACCGCGAGAACGAGGACTTCTACGCGCGCGCGGACGCCAACCTCGTCGCGGCCTGGGACCGACGCGACCGCATCCAGCGCCTCACCGCCCCGCGCCCCGCGGCCACCGCGACGTCCGACGACGAGCCGTCGCCCGACGACGCGACGTCGCCCGAGGGGACCCGCGCCACGGGGGACGAGGACGGGGCGACCGACGCCCCGCCGTCGGGCACCGGCGACGAGGCCGCGGGCGGCGAGGTCTCCGGCGCGGAGGGCTCGGCCGACGCCGAGGCGACGGAGGAGCCCGCTCCGGAGCCCGCGGCCGAGGAGGACCTCGTCACGCTCCTGGTCGTGAGCGACCTGCACTGCAACACGGGCATGGCGCCGCTCATCCGGACCGCGGCCGAGCGGTCGGGCGCGTCCATCGTGCTCAACGCCGGGGACACGACGATGAACGGCACGGCGGTCGAGTCGTTCTGCGTCGACTCGTTCGCGTCCGCGGTGCCGAAGGGCGCGACCATGGTCGTCTCCGACGGCAACCACGACAGCGTCGAGACCTCGGCGCAGGAGCGCGCCAACGGGCAGACCGTGCTGGACGGGAAGGTCGTCGAGGTCGAGGGGATCCGCATCCTCGGCGACCGCGACCCGCTCGAGACGCGCCTCGGCCTCGGCAGCCAGCCGCCGCGCGAGGAGACGCCCGAGGAGTACGCCGCGCGCCTGACCGAGGTCGCGTGCGCGGAGCAGGAGGACGGCGACGGCATCGACCTCCTCCTGATCCACACGCCGCGCATGGGGAACGAGGCGCTCGACTCGGGCTGCGTCCCGAACCAGATCTCCGGTCACATGCACACCCGCTCCGGGCCGGCGCGGATGGGCGGCGGCGTCCGGTACGTGAGCGGCAGCACCGCGGGGGCCGTCAAGGACCAGCTCCGGATCGGCCCGCTCAAGGGCACGGCCGAGATGACGGTGCTCCGCTTCGACCCCGAGCGGCGCCGCATCGTCGACTGGCAGCTGGTGCAGATCGGGACCGACGAGTCCGCCAAGGTCTGGCCGCGCATCGCCTGGCCCACGCCGTCGGGCGTGCCGGTGGTCAAGGAGCCCGCGGGTGACGACGGCGGCGAGGAGGGCGTCGAGGGCGGGGACGTCCCCGCCGACGAGCCGACCGACGGCGCGCCCGCCACCGAGGGCTGAGACGGCGCGCGTCGGTCCTCGCCGCGCGCGGCCGGACACGGCAGGATGTGCCGTATGAGCAGGTCCACGCGCTGGATCGTCGTGTCGGTGGTCCTCGCGCTCGTCGTGGTGCTCCTCGCGCCGTTCGTGTACTCGGAGGTGCGCGAGGGCCGCACCCCGCCGCCGCTGGGCCTGCAGTCGCCGGGGGAGGAGACGGCGTCGGCCGCCCCGGTCGTCCCCGGCCCGTTCGACGTGGACGGCGAGTGGGTCGTCGGCGCCGGGTCCGAGGCGGGCTTCCGCGCCGACGTCCTGGACGTCCCGGCGGACGAGGCCGTGCTCCTGGGCGTCACCCCGGACGTCACGGGAGCGTTCCACGTGCGGTCGGGCTCGCTGCAGACCGCGACGGTGACGGTCCAGACGACGACGCTCCGCACCGGGTCCTCCGTGGCGGACCGCCAGCTCCAGCAGGCTCTCGAGACCGACCTCTACCCGACCACGCTGTTCTCGCTCACCTCGCCGCTCGACGTGAGCGAGCTGGCGTCCACGACGGCGCCGGTGCGCCTCGAGGCGTCGGGTGCGCTGACGATCCGCGACGAGACCGAGGCCGTGACGGTGGCGCTCGAGGCCCGGCGGTCGGGCGACGGGGTGCTCGCGACCGGGGCGATCGGCGTGCGCTTCTCCGACTACGGCATCGCGGTGCCGCCCGGCGCCCCCGTCCAGGTGCGGGACGAGGGCACGGTCGAGGTGCGGCTCCAGCTCGTCCGGCCCGCGATACCCTGAGGGCCGCGGACGAGCCGGTGACCTAGGGTGGTCGGGTGGACCACCCGACCGACCTGACGCCCGTCGCCCAGGACTACCTCAAGGTCGTCTGGGCCGCCCAGGAGTGGTCGGACGAGAAGGTGACGACCAAGCTCCTCGCCGAGCGCATCGGCGTCGGCGCCTCGACGGTGTCGGAGACGGTCCGCCGGCTCAGCGCCCAGGGGCTCCTCGAGCACGCGCCCTACGGGGCGATCACGCTCACCGAGCGCGGGCGCAGCCTCGCGCTCGCGATGGTGCGACGCCACCGCCTCCTCGAGACCTACCTCGTGTCCGAGCTCGGCTACGGCTGGGACGAGGTGCACGACGAGGCGGAGGTGCTCGAGCACGCCGTCTCCGACCTGCTCGTGGAGCGGATCGACGCGCGCCTCGGGCACCCGACGCGCGACCCGCACGGCGACCCGATCCCCGGCGCCGACGGGACCGTCGTCCGCCCGCCCGCCGTCCCGCTCGCCGACCTCGTCGTGGGGGACCGGGGGACCGTGGTGCGGATCTCCGACGCCGACCCGGACGTCCTGCGCTACCTCGCGGAGATCGGCGTCGGCCTCGACACGGGCGTGGAGGTGCGCGAGCGCCGCGAGTACGCGGGCATCCTCTCCGTCGTGTGGTCGCCGCCGGACGGTGCCGAGGCGGGCGTCGGCCCGGACGCCGAGTCGGGCGCGCGCCCGACGCCGCCCGCGCAGCTCGGCCTGCGCGCCGCGGACCACGTGTGGGTCGTGCGCGCAGAGCCCGTCCCCGCCTAGACTGGCCGCCTGCCCCTGTTCTCGTCGCCGATGTCGTCGACAATCCTCGAATCGATTCGATCGCTGGTGTCTCGGTCCGAGGTCTCCACCGCCGCCCTGCCCACGACGCCCCGAGGACACGATGACCGACAGCACCGCCACGCCCGCGCCCCCCGCGGACGTCCCTCCCACGCGCGCCGGACGCCTGCGCGGGGCCGGCCCCGCGCTCCTCGCGCTCGCGATGGGTGGGTTCACCATCGGCACGACCGAGTTCGCGACGATGGGCCTGCTCTCCGACATCGCGACCGACCTCGACGTCTCCATCCCCACGGCGGGCCACGCCATCACGGCCTACGCCGTCGGCGTCGTCGTCGGGGCACCGCTGCTCACCGTCGTCGCGGCGCGCCTGCCGCGCAAGACGCTGCTCGTCGCCCTCATGGCGTTCTACACGCTCGGCAACCTGTTCTCCGCGACCGCGGGGAGCATCGAGACGCTCGTCGCCGGCCGGTTCCTCGCCGGACTTCCGCACGGCGCGTTCTTCGGCGTCGGGGCTGCGGTCGGTGCCGCCGTCGCCGGTCCCGGGCGCCGCGGGCGCGCCGTCGCGACCATGATGGCCGGGCTGACCATCGCGAACGTCGTCGGCGTCCCGCTCTCGACGTTCGCGGGGCAGCAGCTCGGCTGGCGCGCCGCGTTCGTCGTGGTCGGCGCGCTCGGTCTCGTCACGCTCGCCGCCCTCTGGTGGCTGATCCCGGCCGGCGCGGGGAACGAGGACTCGAGCGTGCGCCGCGAGCTCGGCGCCCTGCGCAACGGTCCGCTCTGGCTCGGGTTCGTCGGCGCCGCGGTCGGGTTCGGCGGCATGTTCGCCGTCTACTCCTACGTCGAGCCGACCATCACACGCGTCACGGGTCTGTCGTCCGCCGCCGTACCGCTCGTGCTCGCGATCTTCGGCGTCGGCATGACCGTCGGCACCGTCCTCGGCGGCCGGCTCGCCGACCGTTCCGTCATGCGCACCGTCTACCTCGGGTTCGTCTCCACGGGCGTGACGCTCGCGCTGTTCGCCCTCACGGGCGAGCACCCCGTCCCCGCCGTGCTGTCGCTCTTCCTGCTCGGCGTCACCTCCCAGGTCCTCGGCCTCGCGCTGCAGACGCGCCTCATGGACCTGTCGCCCGCCGCGCCCTCGCTCGGCGCGGCCCTGTGCCACTCGGCGCTCAACGTCGGCAACGCCAACGGCGCGTTCCTCGGCGGCCTCGTCATCGCCGCCGGCTGGGGCTACCTCGCCCCGGCCTGGACCGGCGTCGTGCTCACGGCCGCCGGCCTGGGGATCATCCTCCTCGTCGGCCGCCGCCCCGCCGGCGTCGCCGGCGCCACCTCGCCCGACGACGCCCGCTCGCCTGCGACGGAGCCGGTCAGCCTACCGAGGTAGAGCCCAGGTCCGCCGAGGTAGAGCCCTGGTCGTGGTGAGCACCGACCCGGGTGAGTCGACACCGGGTCGGGGTGGGTGGTGGTGCCGCGTCGTGGTCGGGCCTGGCGGGAGCGACGCGAGGAACGAGCGGCGCGGATGGTAGACGCGGCACCACCACCCACCCCGACCACCCAGGGTGACCACACGCCGTCGAGAAGGGCGACCACGCCTCTACCTCGGCGGACCGCGCCTCTACCTGGATCGACAACGCCTCTACCTCGGTGGACTCCCAGCAGGGACCCAGCGACGCGCGGTAGGTTGTGCCCTGCGCGCACCGCCGTGCGCCCCGTCACGTCCGGCGCGAGCCGGTGACCCACGAGGAGCGTCCCCGTGAGCAAGAGCGCCACCGCCGGTGCGAGCGTGTCCGCCGACCACGACGACGAGCCGCTGCCGTCGTCCGGTCCCCGCCCGATCAGCGTGCGCGCGATGGGCTGGTTGCTCGTCGTAGCCGGTGCGATCGGGCTGGCAGGCTCGGCGGCGCTGGCCATCGAGAAGTTCCTCAAGCTGGCGGACCCGAACCACGTGCCGTCGTGCAGCCTCAACGCGCTGCTCGACTGCGGGGACGCGATGGACTCCTGGCAGGGCTCGCTTCTCGGGTTCCCGAACCCGCTGCTGGGCATCGCGGCGTTCCCCGTCGTCATCACGACGGGCGTGGTGCTCCTCGCGGGGGCGCGGCTCCCGCGCTGGTACTGGCTGGCTCTCCTCGGCGGCACGACCGTCGGCATGGGCCTGATCGTCTTCCTCGTCTGGACGACGATGTACGCGATCTCGGCGATGTGCCCCTACTGCATGGTCGTGTGGTTCGCCATGCTGCCGCTCTTCTGGTATCAGGTGGTCCACGCCGTCCAGGAGGGGTACCTGCCCGCGGGCGACGGCGTGCGTCGCACCCTCGTGGGCAACCGGCACCTGTTCCTGGCGATCGGCTACGTCGCGCTCGTCGCGTGGATCCTGCTGGTCAAGGGCCCCATCATCATGACGCTGTTCTGACGGACGCCGCCGCCGGGCGTGGGCTCGGCGACGCGCGTCCGTGCGAGCGGCGTCAGCGCCAGGCCGGCTGGTCCGGCGCGGCGTCCTGCGGGTAGCCCTGCCCGGCGGGCTGCTGGGGTGCGGGGGCGCCCTGCGCCTGGTGGGCGGACTGCGCGGTCGCGCCGGGCTGGCCTGCCGGGATCGGCGTGACGACGACGGCGGTGCCGTACGCGCACACCTCCGAGAACGATGCCGCGATCTCGCCCGTGTCGAAGCGCATCCCGACGACGGCGTTCCCGCCGCGGCGCTGCGCCTCCTGCACCATGCGGTGCATGACCTCCTGGCGCGACTCGTAGACGAGCTTCGTGTACTCGGTCACCTCGCCGCCGCCGATCGAGCGGAACGAGGCGACGAAGTTCGCGCCGATGTTCGCGCTGCGCACGGTCATGCCCATCACCTCGCCGAGCACCGCGTCGATGCGGTAGCCGGGCACCTCGTTGGTCGTCACGATGATCACGGCGCACATCCTCGCACGGGCCGGACGGCCGCCGTCGGGCCTCTCGCCGGCCGGTAAACTCGGCCGGGTGACCACGCCTGACACCGCCTCGATCCCGCACGCCTCGGACGCCCCCGCCGCGGGCGGCCCCGCCCACCGTTACACGCCGGCGCTCGCGGAGCAGATCGAGCTCAAGTGGCAGGAGCTCTGGGAGCAGCGCGGCACCTTCTGGGCCGCCAACCCCACGGGGGAGCTCACGGACGGCGACGGCCAGGGCCCCGAGGGCGCGAGCCCGTACTTCATCATGGACATGTTCCCGTACCCGTCGGGCGCGGGCCTGCACGTGGGGCACCCCCTCGGGTACATCGCGACGGACGTCGTCGGGCGCTTCCGGCGCATGCGCGGCGAGAACGTGCTGCACGCGCTCGGCTACGACGCGTTCGGCCTGCCGGCCGAGCAGTACGCGGTGCAGACGGGCCAGCACCCGCGCGTGACGACCGAGGCGAACATCGCGAACATGCGTCGTCAGCTGCGCCGCCTCGGCCTGGCGCACGACTCGCGCCGCACGTTCGCGACGATCGACCCCGACTACGTGCGCTGGACGCAGTGGATCTTCCTGCAGATCTTCGACTCCTGGTACGACGCGGACGCGCTGCGCCCCGACGGCGGGCGCGGCCGCGCGCGCCGCATCGCGGAGCTCGAGGCGGAGCTCGCCTCCGGCGCGCGCCCGGTGCCGGCCGGTGTCGAGGGCGTCGAGGAGGGCGCGGACTGGGCGACGCTCACGCCGGAGCAGCGCCGCGCCGTCGTCGACTCCCAGCGCCTGGCGTACGTGGACGAGTCACCGGTGAACTGGGCCCCGGGCCTGGGCACCGTCCTCGCGAACGAGGAGGTCACGGCCGACGGCCGCTCCGAGCGCGGCAACTTCCCGGTGTTCCAGCGCAGCCTGCGCCAGTGGAAGATGCGCATCACGGCGTACGCCGACCGCCTCGCCGACGACCTCGACCTCATCGACTGGCCCGAGAAGGTCACGGCGATGCAGCGCAACTGGATCGGGCGCAGCGAGGGCGCGCTGGTGCGGTTCGCCGTGCTCGGCACGCCCGACGGCGCCAACGACGCCGCGGCGGAGTTCGGCGCCGAGATCGAGGTCTTCACGACCCGCCCGGACACGCTGTTCGGCGCCACGTTCATGGTCGTCTCGCCCGAGCACCCGCTGCTCGACGAGGTCCCGGCGCACTGGCCCGACGGCACGTCGAGCGCGTGGACGGGCGGGCACCGCTCGCCGGTCGAGGCGGTCGCCGCCTACCGTCGCGAGGCTGCCGCGAAGACGGCGGTCGAGCGCCAGGCCGACGCGGGCAAGAAGACCGGCGTGTTCACGGGCCACCTCGCGGTGAACCCGGTGAACGGGCAGACGATCCCGGTCTTCACCGCCGACTACGTGCTCATGGGCTACGGCACGGGCGCGATCATGGCGGTCCCGGGCGGCGACGAGCGCGACTTCGCGTTCGCCGAGGCGTTCGGGCTGCCGGTCGTGCGCACGGTGGAGCCCGAGGGCGGGCTGCCGGAGGACTTCACGGGCCCGTACACGGGTGACGGCGTCGCCGTCGGGTCGTCGAACGACGAGGTGTCGCTCGACGGTCTGGGCGTGGCGGAGGCCAAGCGCCGCATCACGGAGTGGCTGGTCGGCAAGGGCCTCGGCGAGGGCACCACGACGTACCGCCTGCGCGACTGGCTGTTCAGCCGCCAGCGCTACTGGGGCGAGCCGTTCCCCATCGTGTGGGACGAGAACGACCAGCCCGTCGCGATCCCCGACGCGCTGCTGCCCGTCGACCTGCCGGATGTCCCGGACTATGCGCCCCGCACGTTCGACGCCGACGACGCCGACTCGTCGCCCGAGGCGCCGCTGGGCCGCAACGACGAGTGGGTCAACGTCACGCTCGACCTCGGCGACGGGCCCAAGCAGTACCGCCGTGACACGAACACGATGCCCAACTGGGCGGGGTCGTGCTGGTACTACCTGCGCTACCTCGACCCGCGGTGGGACGGCGGCGCGGAGGACGTCGTGGTCGACGCGAGCCTCGAGCGGTACTGGATGGGCCCGGAGCACAACCCGAGCGCGGGCCGCGCCGGGGGAGTGGACCTGTACGTCGGCGGCGTCGAGCACGCCGTCCTGCACCTGCTGTACGCGCGCTTCTGGCACAAGGTCCTCTACGACCTGGGCCACGTGACGAGCGTCGAGCCGTTCCACAAGCTCTTCAACCAGGGCTACGTCCAGGCGTACGCGTTCACCGACGCACGCGGCCAGTACGTCCCCGCCGCCGAGGTCACCGAGGAGCCCGCCTCCGACGGCTCGGGCGAGGTCGTGTACCGCTGGAACGGCGAGGTCGTGCAGCGGGAGTACGGCAAGATGGGCAAGTCGCTCAAGAACGTCGTCACACCCGACGAGATGTACGCCGAGTACGGCGCCGACACGTTCCGCGTCTACGAGATGTCGATGGGTCCGCTCGACCTGTCACGCCCGTGGGAGACGCGCGCCGTCGTCGGGTCGCAGCGGTTCCTGCAGCGGCTGTGGCGCAACGTCGTCTCGGAGGAGACCGGCGAGCTGACGGTCGTCGACGAGCCGGCCGACGCCGCGACCCTGCGGGCGGTGCACCGCGCCATCGCCGACGTGCGCGTCGAGATGGAGCACATGCGCCCCAACACGGCGATCGCGAAGCTCATCACGCTCAACAACCACCTCACGTCGCTCGACCGGGTGCCGCGCGAGGCCGTCGAGCCGCTCGTGCTCATGACGGCCCCGGTCGCGCCGCACATCGCCGAGGAGCTGTGGCAGCGCCTCGGCCACGACCGCTCGCTCGCGCACGAGCCCTTCCCGACGGCCGAGGACCGCTACCTCGTCGAGGACACCGTGACGTGCGTCGTCCAGGTCAAGGGCAAGGTCCGCGCCCGCCTGGAGGTGCCGCCGTCGATCACGGAGGAGGACCTCACCGCCGCAGCGCTCTCGGAGCCGAACGTCGTGCGAGCGATCGACGGCGCCGAGGTCCGCAAGGTCATCGTCCGCGCCCCGAAGCTGGTCAACATCGTCGTCTGACGCCCCGACCTGGTTGTGGGCATGAAATGGGCCCGGTTTCGACTCCGAAACCGGGCCCAATTCATGCCCACAGAGGTGGGGTTGTCCACAGATCTTCGGCCAGGGCTGGTGGGGGTTGCTCCGGCCCCGCGAGCCTGGCGCACATGACGAACAGACCGCCCGCTGCGGTGCCCTTTCGTGTCCGCGATCGTCAGGAGACGCCGTCGCGCCGACGATTTCGATCCGTGAGGCTGGTCTCGCCTCACCACGGCGTCCGGGCCCCGGCCGGTCGGGACGACATCGTCGAGCGGTGCCGCGCCGCGGCGCTGGTCCTCGGCCCGGACGTCGCGTTCGGGCACGTCACGGCGCTCCGTCTGCTCGGCGTCGAGGTTCCGTGGCGGCTCGCCGACGACGACCGCGTGCACGTCGTGTCCCCAGGGCGGGCTGCCCGCCCGCAGCGAGGGGACGTCGTCGCGCACCATGCCGCGGGCAACGGTCTGCGCACGACGATCGTCGACGGGCTCCTCACGACGACTGCCCCGCAGACCTGGGTCCACCTCGCGCGCGTCCTGCGCCGCGACGAGCTCGTGGTCCTCGCTGACGCGATGACGCGGCGCCAGGAGCCCGCGACCGACGTCGGCTCCCTGCGCGAGATCGCGGGGGCGACGCGCAAGGCGAAGGGGATCGTCGCGTGCCGGGAGGCGCTCGACTTCATCAGGCCAGGGACGGACTCCACGATGGAGAGCCGGACCCGGCTCCTCCTGGTCGAGGCGGGGCTCCCGTGCCCGGAGGTGAACCGCCCGGTGCACGACGACGTCGGGCGGTTCGTCGCGCTGCCCGACCTGTCCTATCCGCTGCTCCGCATCGCCATCGAGTACGACGGCGACGTCCACCGCACCGACCGGGCCACCTGGCGCCGCGACATCCGACGCAAGCAGGCGTTGGAGGCTCTCGGCTGGCGCGTGCTCGTCGTGACCGCGGACGACGTCCTGCGCTTCCCCGACGACCTCGTCGCCCGGGTGGCGGAGGCCCGCCGCCAGGCCCTGACCGCCCAGAGACGGTTGCGGGCATGAAATGGGCCGGGTTTCGGAGTCGACATCGAGCCCATTTCACGCCCACAACGCCTGGGGTCAGCGGCGGCGGGTGCCGAAGATGGTGCGGGTGAGCTCGCGGCCGAGCTGGGTGCCGGCGGAGCGGAGGAACGAGTCGAGCGGGCTCGACGAGCGTGACCGGGACGACCCGCCCGACCCCGATCGACTCTTCGCCGCGTCGCGCTCGAGCTTCGCGCGCATCTTCTCCAGCTCGGCCTGCTCCTTCTTGGCCGCGCGCTCGGCCTCCTTGGCGGCTTCCTTCGCCGCCTTCTCCTGCGCTGCGGCCTCGACCTCCGCCGCCTCGGCGGCGGCGCGGGCCGCGGCCTGCTCCTGGACCCGGACCTGTAGCAGCTCGAACGCGGACTCGTTGTCGACCGCCGTGCCGTAGCGCGCGAACCCCGGCGACGCGGCCACGATCCCCTCCAGCACGGCTGCGGGGGCCGGCTCCATCGACGACTGCGGCGCCCGCACGCGGGTCCAGGCGACGGGGGTCGGCGCGCCCTTCTCCGTGAGCACCGTGACGACGGCCTCGCCCGTGCCGAGCGACTGCAGCAGGCGCTCCAGGTCGTAGGGCGACGTGGGGTAGGTGCGCACGGCCGCGCGGAGGGCCGCGGCGTCGTCGGGCGTGAAGGCGCGCAGCGCGTGCTGCACCCGGTTGCCGAGCTGGGCGAGCACGTCGGCGGGGACGTCCTTGGGGCTCTGCGTCACGAAGAACACGCCGACGCCCTTCGACCGCACGAGCCGGACGGTCTGCACCACTTGCTGGAGGAACTCCTTCGACGCTCCCGTGAACAGCAGGTGCGCCTCGTCGAAGAAGAACACGAGCCGCGGCTTCTCGACGTCCCCGACCTCCGGCAGCTCCTGGAACAGGTCGGCCAGCAGCCACATGAGGAACGTCGAGAAGAGCGCAGGCCTGTCCTGCACCGCGGGCAGCTCGAGCGCGGAGATCACGCCCCGGCCGTCGGGGGCGGTGCGCAGCAGGTCCGCCGTCGCGAACGCGGGCTCGCCGAAGAACACGTCCGCGCCCTGCGCCTGCAGGGCGACGATCTCGCGGAGGATGACGCCCGCCGTCGCGCTCGACACCCCGCCGATGCCCTTGAGCTCCGCCTTGCCCTCGTCCGACGTGAGGTAGGCGATCGTCGACTGCAGGTCCTTGAGGTCGAGCAGCGCGAGCCCCTGGGAGTCGGCCCAGTGGAAGATCAGCCCGAGGCTCGACTCCTGCGTCTCGTTGAGCCCGAGGACCTTGGACAGCAGCAGCGGGCCGAAGTCCGTGACGGTCGTGCGGATCGGTACACCGGTCCCGAGCCCGCCGAGCGAGTAGAACTCGACGGGGAACGTCGTCGGGTTCCAGTCCTGCCCGATCGACACGGAGCGCTCCACGATCTTCTCGTTCGACTCGCCGGGCACGGCGAGCCCGGACAGGTCGCCCTTGACGTCTGCGAGGAACACGGGCACGCCCGCGGCGGACAGCCCCTCGGCCATGCCCTGCAGCGTCTTCGTCTTGCCGGTCCCGGTCGCGCCCGCGACGAGCCCGTGCCGGTTGAGCATGCTGAGCGCGAACCCCACCTGCACGTCGGCGCGCGGCGTCGGCTCGGTGCCCGGCTCGCCCTCGAGCAGCGCGCCGAGCGCGAGCGTGCCGCCCCGGTACGCGTAGCCGGTCGCCACCTCGGCCGCGTAGCCCTCGAGCGGTCCGGTGCCCGACGGCGCAGCCTCCTCGGCAGGCGCGTCCGCCCCCGCGCTGGGTCCGGTGCCCGACGACGTGGCCCCCTTGCGGGAGCCGCTCACCTCGGGGCTGTCGGCAGCGTCCGTGGCGTCGGCGGGAGCGCCGGAGCTCTCGGGAGCCGCAGCCTCGGGAGCCGTGCCCGCCTGCGCGGCCGCCTCCGCGGCCTCGAGGGCCGCCTGCGCGGCGGCGGCCCTGGCCTCGGCGGCCTCGGCGGCGGCCTGCGCGGCGGCCGCGCGCAGGGCGGCGAGCTCGGTCGGGGACTGTGCGGCGTCGTCGGCCATGCTCGGATCGTAGGGGCGGCGCCGCGGGGGCGCAGCCGGGCCGGGATGCGCGACGGCCCGCGCGCGCCGTAAGGTGGCGCGGCCATGACCGACCACCGCGTGCACGTCGTCACCGACTCGACGGCGTCCCTCCCGCCCGTCCCCGACGAGCGGCTCCGCTCCGTCCCGCTGCACGTGATCGTCGACGACGAGTCCTCGCTCGAGGGGGTGGGCCTCACCGCCGAGGACGTGGCGGCGCACTTCCAGGCCGGTCGCCGGGTCACGACCTCGCAGCCGACGCCGCGCGCCTTCGCCGAGGCGTACACCGCGGCCGCCGCCGCGGGGGCGCGCGAGATCGTCTCCGTGCACCTCTCGGGCGAGCTCTCGGGCACGGTGCACGCGGCCGCGCTCGCCGCGGCGGACGCGCCGGTCCCGGTGCGGGTCGTGGACTCCCGGACCGTCGCGATGGGGCTGGGCTTCGCAGCGCAGGCCGCAGCCCGGGCCGCGGCGGCAGGGGAGAGCACGGACGTCGTCGCGCGGCGCGCCATCGAGGTCGCCGACGCGAGCCGCGCCGTGTTCCTCGTCGGCTCCCTCGACCACCTCCGCCGCGGCGGCCGCCTCAGCGCGGCGTCCGCGGCGCTGGGGACGGTGCTCGGCGTACGGCCGCTCCTGGCCGTGCGGGACGGGAAGATCGAGGTGGTGCAGAAGGTCCGGACCAAGGCCGCGGCGGTCGAGCGGCTGACGACGGTCGCCGTGGAGTCCGCGGCACGTCGGACACGGCCCGCGCTCGCGGTCCACCACGTCGGGGACGAGCCCGGCGCCCACCGGCTCGCGTCCGAGCTGACCGCCCGCACGGGCCTGGACGTCGTGGTGACCCCGGTGAGCGCGGTGCTGGGCGCCCACGTCGGACCGGGCGTGCTGGCGGTCGTCGTCGCGGAGCTCGCGGACCGCGGCTCGGGCGTCGAGGGCACCTCGACCGCGCGCTGAGACCCGGGCGTCGCGGACGGCTCGACGCGCGCCGAGAACCGTCGGTCCCCGTACGCGGCGAGTCGTGCCCGTCGTGGCCGTGCACAGGGCCGTCGACGGAGCGTCCCGTCCCCAGGAGCCTTCGACGAGCGGGATCCTCCCGACCGACGCTCCGTACGGTCGCGACGTGAGCACCCCACGACCCGAACCGCGACAGCACGCCCGTCCCGGTCGCGACCCCGCCCGGGAGGGAGCGGTCGTCCGGCAGCGCCTGCGCGCAGTGACCGGGGCCGAGCGGCCCGCGCTCGCCTGGCACCCGGCGACCGCGACGCTCCCGCAGGTCGGCCCGCCCGACGACCCCGACGTCGGTCCGTGGCCGGGCGGTATCGGGACGCCGGCGCTCGGGCCCGCGGACGACGGCGCGGGACCCGCGCTCGGCGGAGAGGCTTCCGCTCGCCGGGGAGTGCGGGCCGCGCCAGACGGCGCGGAGCGCCACCGACGCGGTCGGGCGCAGGGTTCGGGCGACCGGGGGGCCGGTTGGCTCCCGCCGCGTCCGGACGTGGACGACGGCTGGCGTACCGACCTCGCGGGAGAACCCGGGACGGGGGACGGCGAGCCCACCGCGCTCGAGGGCGCGGACGCCGAGGCGGTCGACCGCCTGCGGTCCAGGGCCGCCCAGACCGCGTCGACGGCGTACACGGCGGCGTACGGGCACCCCACGTCCCACGCGGGGTTCGCCGGGCTCGGCGAGGAGGGGCGCCGCCGGTGGGCGCTGCGGCCCCGCGTGGCGGTCGCGGCGCTCGTCGTCGTGCTCCTCCTCGCGGCGGGGGTCGTTCTGCTCCGGTCCCCGGCCGACGGTGTCACCCCGGTCGCGCCGCTCGACGCGGCGCCCACCGGTGGCGCGGCGACGGGCGCGGACGCCGGACCCGTGACCTCGTCGGACGGCGACGAGACGGCGGGCGGTGCGGCCGCGGAGGCAGCCGACACGGGTGGCGGGGGAGCGGGCACCGGGACCGAGGGGGCCTCGGGCGGGGTGGTCGTGCACGTCGTGGGCCAGGTCGTCACGCCGGGCCTCGTGACCGTCGCCGCCGACGCACGGGTCGCCGACGCGCTCGACGCGGCGGGCGGGGCGACGGCCGAGGCCGACCTCGCAGCCCTGAACCTCGCGCGGACGGTGACCGACGGCGAGCAGATCGTCGTCCCACGGCCCGGCGAGGCGGTGCCCGACGCGGGGTCGGCCCCACCGGCGGCGGGGACCTCCGCGGACGGCGCGGTCGACCTCAACACGGCCGACGCCGCGGCGCTCGACGCGCTGCCCGGGATCGGGCCCGTGCTCGCCGAGCGCATCGTCGCGTGGCGGGAGGAGAACGGTCCGTTCACGACCGTCGACGAGCTCGGCGAGGTGAGCGGGATCGGGCCCGCCGTCCTCGCGGACGTGCGCGACCTCGTCCGGGTGTGACCGACCTGCGGCTCGTCCCGGCGGCGCTCGCGGCCTGGGGGACGGCGTTCCTCGCGGTCGGCGCGACGCCGACGGCGGCCCTGCGCGGCGCGTCGCTCGCCGTCGTGCTGCTGGGCGTCGCGCTCGGGGTGCTGCTGCTCGGAGGACGACGTGGTCGCCGTGGGACGCCGACGGCTCCGCGGACCGCCACCTCCCCGGGCGCCGCGCGCACGCCGTCGGGGCCGGGAGACCGACGACGTCCGGGGAGCCCCGGCCGGCCCGCCCGGTCGGGTCGGGCCAGGAACGTGCTGGCGCAGGGCGCACTGGTGGTCGCGTGCGTGGCGGCGGTGCTCCTGTCCGCAGGGGCGCAGCTCGCCGATCGGCAGGCGCTCGCCGACCTGGCCGGCCAGAGTGCGACGGCGACGGTCACCGCGGTCGTGCGCTCCGCCGTCGTGCCGCGGACGAACCCGTGGTCGGGCGCCACCGACCGTCACGAGGTGCGCGTCTCCCTGCGCGGGCTCACCGCGCGCGGCGTGACGACCGCGGCGGCGGGCACCGTCGTCGTGACGGGACCCGGCGACGGCTGGGACGACCTCGCGTACGGGGCGTCCGTCGTGGTGACGGGCCGGCTCGCTGTCCAGGGCGACCGGACGATGCTCCGGACCGAGGGGCCGCCGCGCGTCGTCGAGCCGCCGGGCGCGTTCCTGCGTGGCGTGCACGCCATGCGGCGGGGGCTCCTCGACGCGACGGACGGGCTGAGCCCGCAGGCGCGGGGCCTCGTCCCGGGCGTGGCGGTCGGCGACACCTCGCGGCTCGAACCCGCCCTGGACGAGGCGATGCGCACGACGTCGCTCACGCACGTCACGGCCGTGTCCGGCGGGCACTTCGCGATCGTCGTCGCCTGCGTGGCCGGCCTGTGCGTCCTCGCTCGCGCGCCCCGCGGGGTGCGCGTGGTCGTCACGGGTGCGGCCATGGTCGGCTTCGTCGTGCTCGTCCACCCGGAGCCCAGCGTGCTGCGGGCCGCGGCGATGGGCGCCGTCGGGGTGCTCGGCATCGCGCTCGGCAGGCCGTCGCGCGCCGTCGCCGCGCTCGCGGCGGGCGTCGTCGTGCTGCTCGTCCTCGATCCCGGGCTCGCCCGCTCGTACGGGTTCGTCCTCTCCGTCGCGGCGACGGCCGGGCTCGCGCTCCTCACGACGCCGCTCGCCCGCCGGATGGCGCCGTGGTGCGGGCGGGCCGCCGCGCACGTCGTCGCGGTTCCCGTCGCCGCCCAGGCCGCGTGCGCCCCGGTGCTCGTCCTGCTCGACCCGAGCGTGAGCACGTGGTCCGTCCCCGCCAACCTGCTCGCAGCCCCGGCTCTCGGTCCCGCGACCGTCCTGGGAGTCCTCGCCACCCTCGTCGCGCCGTGGTGGCCGGGCGCGGCGACCGCTCTCGCGTGGGCCGCCGGGCTCTTCACGGGGTGGATCGCGGGCGTCGCCGAGGCGTTCGCGGGCCTGCCCGGCGCGCGGCTGCCCTGGCCCGGGGGCGTCGGCGGGCTGGTCCTGCTCGCGCTCGGGACCGTCGTGCTGCTCGCCGTCGTGCTCCGGTGGCGCGCGCTGCACGAGGCCGGGGAGCGGCGCGCCGTCCGGCGCGCGACGTCGCCGCCCCTGCGCGACCGCGTCGCCCGGGCGGTCCGCGTCGCCCGACGGCGGGTGTCGGCCGAGCGCGGACGTCCGGCGTGGCCGGACGCGGCGCCGAGACGCCCTCGTCGGAGCCCGGATCGGGTCCTCGTCGGCGGGGTCGCCGTGGTGGTCCTGGTGGTGCTCGTCGTCGTGCTCGTGCGCCCGCTCGTCGTGACGGCCGGACCGGTGCCGCCGGACTGGGCCGTGGTCGCGTGCGACGTCGGGCAGGGTGACGCCCTCGTGCTGCGATCCGGGCCCCGGTCGGCGGTCGTCGTCGACGTGGGGCCACCGGGAACCGCGGCGGGCGGGTGCCTGGACCGGCTGGGCGTCGACCGGGTCGACCTGCTCGTCCTCAGCCACTTCCACGCCGACCACGTGGGCGGTCTCGACGCCGTCCTCCGCGGCCGGACGGTCGAGCGCGCCCTCGTGACCGCCACGATGGATCCCCCGGAGCAGGCCGAGCGGGCGTTCGCCGCGCTCACGGAGGCGGACGTGCCGGTCCAGGTGGCGACGGCGGGGACCGTCGGCAGCGCGGGCGGTGACGGCACCGCCGCCGGCGTCGGCTGGGAGGTGCTCCAGGCCGGGGTGGGCGGCGGACCGGCGGGCGCCGGACCAGGACCGGGCATGTCGTCGGCGGCGTCCCGTGCCCCCTCTCGGGACGGAGCCGCCACGGAGTCCGACGGCGGAGCGAACGACGCGAGCGTGGCGCTCCTCCTGCACGTGGCGGGGATGGACGTCGTCGCCCTCGGCGACCTCGAGGACGCCGGCCAGGCTGCCCTCGCGCGGACCCTCGCGCAGCGCGGCTCCGGGCCGGTCGACGTCGTCAAGGTCGCGCACCACGGCTCGGCGACGCAGTCCGACCGCCTCGCCGGGCTGCTCTCCCCGACGGTCGCGCTCGTCAGCTCGGGGGAGAACACCTACGGGCACCCGACCGACAGAGCCCTCGACCTCTACCAGGGCGTCGGCGCGACGGTGCTGCGGACCGACACCTGCGGGACGTTCGCGCTCGTCGTGCGCGACGGCATCCTCGCCGCCGCGGGCTGCGGCTGAACGGCGCGCGTTCCCCGCCTGGAAGCCTGCGGCCGGGACCGTGGTGGACGGGCTCCGGAGCTCGGAGCCCGGAGCCCGCGGAGCCGGGCGAGCGGGCGAGCCCGGGGCGCCCGGACACGTGGCGGCGTTCTCGCGCGGTGGGTGGCTCGTGGGAGGCTGGTGCCATGCCCGCGCCGACCCGCACCGCCCGCCCGTCCGCCGGCCCGTCGCTCGCGTGGGACGACGTCCGGCTCGCGCCGGTCGTGCTGGTCCAGGGCCCCGAGTCCCTCCTCGCCGAGCGGGCCGTGGACGCGATCGTCGGGCTCGCGCGCGAGCGCGACCCCGAGGTCGAGAAGGTCACGATGGAGGGCGCCACGTACCAGGCGGGGATGCTCACCGTCGCGGCGAGCCCGTCGTTGTTCGGGGAGGCGAAGGTCGTCGTGGTCGAGGGCGCGGAGGCGGCGACGGACGCGCTCGTCGCCGACGTCGTGGACTATGTCCCGACCGCCGACCCGGAGACCACCGTCGTCGTCGTGCACGGGGGCGGGGTGCGCGGCAAGCGCATGCTCGACGCGATCAAGGCGAGCGGGGCCCCCGTGGTCGCCGTCGAGGCGATCAAGAAGGACTCGGACAAGACGGCCTTCGTCACGGCCGAGTTCCGCCGCGCCCGCCGACGCATCGACGCGTCGGGGGTGCGCGCCCTCGTCGAGGCGGTCGGCAACGACCTCCGCGAGCTCGCCGCCGCGTGCAGCCAGCTCGTCACGGACACGGACGGCACCGTGAGCGAGGCCGTCGTGGACCGCTACTACGGCGGCCGGGTCGAGGCGACCGGGTTCCGCGTCGCCGACGCCGCCGTCGCTGGGAACGCGGGGGAGGCCGTCGCGCTCCTGCGCCACGCGCTCGCGACCGGCGCCGACCCGGTGCCGCTCGTCGCGGCGCTCGCGATGAAGCTCTGCGCGCTCGCGAAGGTCGGCGCGATGCGCGGCCGCGGGGGGATCACGGCGAAGGACCTCGGGCTCGCCCCCTGGCAGGTCGACCGGGCGCGCCGCGAGCTCGCGGGCTGGACACCGGAGGGGCTCGCCACGGCGATCAGCGCCGTCGCCCAGGCCGACGCGGAGGTCAAGGGCGCCGGGCGTGACCCGGTGTTCGCCGTCGAGCGTGCGGTCCTCACCATCGCCCGCGCCCACGGTCGCTGAGCGCGCCCTCCGTCGAGGTCTTCAGCGGCGGTCCACGGTTCTCTGTCGCCGGACCACGGCTCTACCTCGCCAGCCACGGATCCTTCTATGTTCGTCAAGCTGGGGTGGTGGTGTTGAGGGTCCGGTAGATCTGGCGGGCGAGGTAGCGTTTGAGGCAGCGTCGGATCTCTCGGGTGGTGCGTCCTTGGGCTTGTCGTCGTTCGACGTAGGCGCGGGTTTCGGGGTCGTGGGTCATGCGGGTGAGTGTGGCGATGTGCAGGGCTTTGTTCAGGCGGCGGTCTCCGCCGCGGTTGAGTCGGTGGCGGACGGTGTTGCCCGAGGACGCGGGGATGGGGTTGACCCCGGCCAGGGCGGCAAAGGCGGCTTCGGAGCGGATCCGGCCGGGGTGGGACCAGGCGGTCAGGGCGATCGCGGCGGTGACGGGGCCGATGCCGATCTTGGTCAGCAGGGGCACGGCCTGGCTGGCTTGGACGAGCTCGGTCAAGCGGGCCTGGTTGGCGGCGATCGGGGCTGCTGCACGATTCCGTGACAGTTGGTTAGGCAGCTTGGTCGGCGGCCTGGCTCATGATGATCTCGAACTCGATCGGGGTCAATCGTGCGAGTCTGGCCTGGCGTCGGCGACGGTGGTA